>Ga0326728_10000695_pt1 | contig 128492 bp, 116 predicted proteins | sample MB3enrmetagenome_FD_207602 | JGI IMG/M metagenome (GOLD analysis project Ga0326728, IMG submission 207602) | Lab enriched peat soil microbial communities from McLean, Ithaca, NY, United States - MB31MN | ecosystem: Environmental > Terrestrial > Soil > Wetlands > Peat | place: USA: New York...
GGAATCACAACACCCGAATGCGTGAAGCGCCGCGACGATTTGCCAGCGATCCACCGGCCGTTCCTCGCCTGGTCCGGGACTGCCACAGGGAGGCTTGCCTCCTCATGGGCCACGTCGTCTGTTTCGAGGCCGGCCGGTTTGCCCAAACTCAATCTTCGGCGACGGCTCCAAGCTGTTCCCGCAAATGGATGTCTGGCCCCGCTGACGCGTGGGCCGAACTCGTAAAGGATCGAAAAAGGCGAACCGCCGCACAAGTCTTCGAACCTATTGCAGCGCTTCAGGAGGCCCCTCCAAAAAGTGCAGGGAAAGTTCTGTTTTCCCTTGACAAAGCCTTATCATGGATGTCCCACAAGGCCGCCGCCGGAGCTTATCTGCGTCGATCGGCTCTTGATCGAGATTCTGAAAGGACGTACCGAGTGAAAGCGGAAATCGGAATCATAGGCGGCAGCGGTCTCTACTCCATGCCCGGCTTCGAGGCGCGGGAGGAGACCGCCATCGAGACCCCCTTCGGGCCGCCGTCGGACGACTACGTGGTCGGAACACTGGCCGGACGCAGGGTGGCATTCCTGGCCCGGCACGGGCGGGGTCACCGCCTTTCGCCTTCGGAGCTGAATTTCCGGGCCAACATTTACGGCATGAAGTCGCTGGGGGTGGAGCGCATTATCTCGCTCAGCGCGGTAGGCTCGCTCAAAGCCGAGCACCGGCCGCGGGACTTCGTCATCCCGGACCAGTTCTTCGACCGCACGCGGGGCCGCGTCTCCACATTTTTCGGTCAGGGCCTGGTGGCTCACGTCAGCTTCGCCGACCCGGTGTGTCCGCAGGTGGCCGAGGTGGTCGCGGGCGCCTGCCGGACGGTGGGCGTCACGGCCAAAAAGGGCGGCACGTACCTGTGCATGGAAGGCCCGGCGTTCTCCACCAAGGCCGAGTCCAACGTGTATCGCTCCTGGGGCATGGATGTGATCGGCATGACCAACCTGCAAGAGGCCAAGCTGGCCCGCGAGGCGGAAATCTGCTACGCCACGGTGGCCATGGTCACGGACTACGATTGCTGGCATCCGGACCACGACTCGGTGACCGTGGACCAGATTATCGCCAACCTGGTCGGGAACGCCGGCAACGCGTGCAAGGTGGTGGCCGAGGCGGTGGCCAATATGCCGGCCGCGCGCGGATGCCAGTGCGGGTCGGCGCTGGCGCAGGCCATCATCACGGACCGCAAGCTGGTTCCCGCGGCCACGCGCGCCAGGCTGGGGATTCTGATTGATAAGTACTTCGTGTAACCAGATCGCGCGCGAGGTCCTGGAGGGTGCGCTGGCGGGCCGCCCACCCGCGGAGCTGCCACCCGCGCTGATCGAGGACCCCCGCGGCGAGGCGCTGTTCGGAATCCTGGTGGAAGGCCTGGCGGACCGTTTCGAGCCGGTCCTGAGCGAGGTCTACGCGCGCCTGTTTTCGCGGGCCGTGGCGCGGGTGGCCGAGGGGGTGGACGCGGCGTCGCTCGCGGCGCGTTACGAGCGCGTAAGACGGCCGCGCCCGGTGGCGGGCGAGCCGCGTTGCATCTACGTGCTCTCGCGGGTGACCCTGGGAGCCGATGTGGCAGTTACCAGCGTGCTGCTGGCCGCGGCCAAGCGCCGTTTTTCACGCGCCGAAGTGGTATTCGTGGGCCCCCGCAAGAATTACGAGCTGTTTGCCGGCGATGCGCGCGTCCACCACGCCGAAGCGGCCTACCAGCGCGGCGGATTGCGGCAGCGGCTGGCGGTTTGGGAGGATCTCAAACGGCTCCTGGCCGCGCCGGACGGGGTGGTGATCGATTCCGATTCCCGCTTGACCCAGCTTGGGCTGCTTCCGGTGTACGCCGAGGAGCGCTATCGCCTTTTCGACAGCCGCGCCTACGGAGGCGCCTCCCGTCGGTCCCTGCCCGAGTTGGCGGCGGCGTGGGCGCTCGAGACCTTCGGCGTCGAGGGGGCCAGGCCCTACATCGCCCTGGAGGATGGGGCGCGGAGCGGGGCGCACATCGCGGTCAGCCTGGGGGTGGGCGAAAACCAGGCCAAGCGCCTTCCCGATCCCTTCGAAGAAGAGCTGCTGCGCCTGCTGGCGGCCACCGGCGCTCCCCTGTGGATCGATAAGGGCGCGGGCGGCGAAGAAGCCGAACGCGTGGAGCGCGCCGCAAAACGCGCCGGCGTCGCCGCTACTTTCTGGGAGGGCTCTTTCGCCGGCTTCGCGGCCATCATTGCGGGCAGCCGCCTCTATGTGGGCTACGATTCCGCCGGCCAGCACGTGGCCGCCGCCGCCGGCGTGCCGCTGATCAGCGTGTTCGCCGGTTTTCCGGCCCCGCGCATGTTCGAGCGCTGGCGGCCGGCGGGCGAGCGCTGCCAGGTGATCCGGGTGGACCGTCCGGAGGTCGCGGAAACCCTGCGGAAGGTGCGCACCGCGCTGGTGGGATAAGGCTTCTGCCTTGTCAATCCGAGCGAAGCTCGGACGAGCTGGAGTGCGGCCCAGGCCGACCTTCGCTCGGGCCACCCGCCGAGCGTCGCCCGGATTGATAAGGCGGGCGCCTTGTCCCATTCCGGTCCGGAACCCTCGCAGTTGACTCCCGGCACGCCGCGGGCATATGTTTGTTCCTAATGGAGAAACTGAGATGAAATCCAGGATATTTGCCGCCGTTGTTCTTCTCGCCCTTGTTTCGGCTGCCGGCGCGCAGCAGAAAAGGCGTGTAGCGGTCATCGATTTTGACTACGCTACCGTGCAGAGCCAAGTGTCGACGATTTACGGGACGAACCAGGATGTCGGCAAGGGGATTGTCGACCTGCTGGTGGACAAGCTGGTTTCCGACGGGGTGTTCTCGGTGATCGAACGCAATGCGCTGGACAAGATCGTCGCCGAGCAGAATTTCTCCAACAGCGACCGCGCGGACCCCAACAGCGCGGCCAAGATCGGGCGCATTCTGGGGGTGGACGCCATCATCGTAGGCAGCATCACCCAGTTCGGGCGCGACGATAAGAGCGCCAGCGTGGGCGGGGGAGCGCTGGGCAACGTGACCGGACGCTTCGGGATCGGTGGCGTGAGGAAGACCGAAGCCAACGCCGTGGTGCAGATCACCAGCCGCGTGATCAACACCACCACCGGCGAGATCCTGGCCAGCGTCACAGCCAAAGGGGAGTCGACGCGCAAGGGGACGGGCCTTCTCGGCGCCGGAGGCAGTACGGCCGGGCCCGAGGCGGGCGCCGGGATCAGCATGCGCTCGAAAAACTTCGCCGACACCATCCTGGGCGAGGCCGTCACCAAGTGTGTGGCCGATCTGGGCAGCCAATTGGATTCCAAGGCCGCTTTGTTGCCCCTCAATATCGTCCAGATTTCCGGGTTGGTGGCGGACGCATCGCCCGACGGCACGATCGTTATCAACGTCGGCTCCCGGGCGGGCGTGAAGGTGGGCGACAGGATGGATATCAAGCGCGAGGGCCGCGTCATCCGCGACCCGGCCACCGGAAAGGCGCTCCGCGCGATCAGTGAGCCCATCGGCTCCCTCACCATTACCGAAGTGGACGAGGGATCGGCAGTGGGCAAGTTCGTCGGAGGCGGCGGCCCGGCCAAGGTGGGCGACGCCGTTTCCACAGCCAAATAGGCGGCGGCACGGAGCTTCAGATCGGTTCCACGGTCGGCGATTACCGGGTAGATTCTGGGCGCCGGCGGCCCGGGCCCGCATCGCCGAGCCGGCTCCATTGGTTTCTCAACGCTTCGGTCCGGGCGCGCCCGGCCTCTACAGCGGCCGGATCGGGTGTTTCCTGCGTTCAGGGCCGCCACACCCGTGCCCCGGTTTCACACCTGAGTGTCGTGAAATGCCCTAAACATTTGGCCCTGCCCGGCGTCTATATGTTGGAGGAATACTCCATGAGCCGACCCGGGCGCAAGCTCACGGCTGCCCTGTTGCCCCTGCTCTTTGCCGCCTGTACTCATACCTCGCCTTCCACTATTCAAGCCGCTTCCACCGCGCCCCCGCCCGATTCGGGCCAGCGGGTCAAACGCGAAATCCGGATCACCGGCCTGATTCAAGCGGTCCACTCCGTCAAGATCACGGTTCCTCAGATTCAGGGTCAGGTCAGCATGATGACGCTGACCCAACTGATTGCCAACGGGTCGCACGTCGATGAAGGCGATCTGATCGCCACCTTCGACCCGACGCTGCAGATGGACGCGGCCCGCGACGCCAAGGCCAAGTTCGAGGACCTGGATCACCAGATCGCCCAGAAGATCGCCGAGAACCGCACGAATGTCGCGACCCGAGCGGTGGATCTGCGCCAAGCCCGGGCGGACTTGGAGAAAGCGAACCTGGAGCTGACCAAAGGCTCCATTTTGGCTAACATCGACAAGGTTCAAAATGAGATCAAGGCCGCCGGCGCCAAGGTCCATGTCGAGAGCCTCACGAAGTCCATCGCCTTCCACGAAAAATCCGAGGCGGCCGCGCTGCGCATTCTCGAATTGCAGCGCGACCGGCAAAAGATCTACATGCAGCGGGCGGAGGATAACATCAAGAAACTCGAAATCCACGCCCCGCTGGCCGGGATGGTGATTCACGAGCTTACCTACCGCGCGGGCAACTTCGGACACGCGCAAGTGGGCGACCAGATCTACCGTGGTTATCCGCTGGTGAGCATCTTCGACCCCTCCGAGATGCGCGTTCGCTGCTCCGTCAACGAACCGGATATCCTGGCGCTCGCGGCGCACGGCGCGGCCTCGGTTTACCTGGACGCCTATCCCGACATCGCCATACCGGCCCACTTCGATTACGCCAGCCCGGTGGCGTCGTCGGCATTGGGAACGCCCATCAAGACCTTCCTCGCGGTTTTCGCCGTCGATAGGAGGGATCCGCATCTGCTGCCCGATCTTTCCGCCGCGGTGGTCCTCGGGCCGCCGTCTCCCGCGCCGGCGGACTCGGGAGCCACCCGATGAGTCCCGCGTGGACGCGGGTTCGGTCCTGGACCGCGCGGATCGGCGTGCTGGCGCTCGTCGCCGGCGCCGGCTGGGGGGTTTATCGCATCCGCAAGGCCCAGGCCGGCGCGACGTATCCGAACGCGCCGGCGAAGAAGGGTGAGTTTCTGGTGTTGGTCCGCTGCCGTGGTTCGGTGAGGGCGCGCCGCTCGGTGGGGATCTACACCCCGGTGGTGCCGAACCTGCGGATCGGCTGGATCGCCCCTACCGGATCCACTGTCAAGGCCGGCGACGTCATTCTGCGCTTCGATTCCAGCACGGCCCAGCAGCAGTTGATGCAGAAGCAGGCGCAGTTGAAGCAGTCCCAGGCCACTCTGGATCAGGCCGTCGCGCAAGCCAGGATCACGGCCGAGCAGGACCAGAGACAGCTCGCGGACGCGAATTTCACCGTGGAGCAGGCTGGGTACCAGGTCAAAAAGGACGAGCTCCAATACGGCCCGATCAAAGGCAAGGAGAGCGCCATCGACCTCGAAATCGCGCAGCAGAGGCTGAAGCTCCAGGAAGCTACCATTGCCCTGCACGATGCCTCCTCGGCTTCCAAAATCGCTTCCCTCACCCGGCAGCGCGACCAGGTCCAGACGGATGTGGATATCACCTCGGCGCGCATCGCCCAGATGGAAATGAAGGCGCCTATCGGCGGATTGCTGCTGTTCAACATGAACTACTCGGGGGTGTTTACCACCGCCGACGCCAAGCCTTACAAGGTGGGCGATAACGTGGGATCGAACATGGTCCTGGGGGAGATACCCGATCTGGAAAGCCTGGAGATGAACGTCAAACTCGAGGAGGCCGACCGCGGCCGCGTCGCGGTCAACCAGGATGCCCTGGTCCGCGTCGACGCTCTGCCGGAATCGAGCGTACCCGCCAAGGTCAACGAAGTCACCGCCTTGGCGGAGATGAGCCTGGAGTATCCGTACACCCGCAGTTTTCGAGCCAGCGCGCAACTCTTGCGGCCCGACCCGCGGCTGCGGCCGGATATGAACGGCGGCCTGGACGTGATCGTAAGGCGCATCCCGGACGCTGTGAGCATCCCCTCCAAGGCCCTGTTCACCCGCGATGGCAAGCCCGTCGTTTACCTCAACGAAAAGGGCCGCTACCGCGCTGTCGAAGTTGGAATCGAGGCCCGGAATCCCGATGAGGTGGCCATTACCGGGGCGCCGGCGGGGGCCACGGTCGCGCTGGTGGATTTGGCCGCCGAGGAACGGAAGAAATGAGACTCCGGACACGGATCGTCCTGGCGCTCGCCTTTGGGGCGGCGGTGGTCATCGCGTGGGGCGCCCTCCGGGTGGCCAGGACCGCGGCGGACTCGACCGCCTCCGAGACGCCCACCACGCGCGTGAAGCGCGGATCGGTCGCCATTACGGTATCCGCGCGCGGCAGCCTGCAAGGGGGCAATCCCGAGGTGCTGACCGCTCCCGCGGTGGCCCAGGATACCTTGAACGTGACGTTTCTGCGCCAACCGGGCGATCTGGTGGAACCCGGCGACGTGGTGGCCGAGTTCGACACCACCCAGCAGGAATACAACCTGCGGGAAGCCGAATCCGACCTGGCCGAAGCCGACCAGAGCCTGGCGCAGGCGGAAGCCGACAACGCCGCCAGCGACGAAGAGAACCGCTACACCGTGGAGGCGGCCAAGACCGCGGTCCAGGTGGCCGAACAGGATGTCCGCAGAAATCCGGTGGTTGCCGTCCTGACGGCCCGCCAGTACGAAATCGCCCTGGAGGCCGCCCAGAACCGCCTCAAACAGGCGGAAGAGGACCAGGTCAATCAGAGGGCCAGCACAGCGGCTTCGCTCGCCATCCAGAAGGCCGCTCAGGCGAAGGCGCGGATGATGGCGGATATGGCGCGGAAGAACATCGAGAGCATGACCCTGAAGGCCAAGACGGAAGGTTACGTCAGCCTCCAGCAGAACACCTTCAACACCTTTATTCTGACTACGGGAATGACCCTGCCTCCCATACAAATTGGCGATACCATCCGCCCGGGGATGGGCATCGCCCAGATTCCGGACATGAAGAGCTGGGAGGTGAGCGCGCAGATTTCGGAGTTGGACCGGGGGCATCTGGTGGCGGGCCAGGCCGTGACCGTATCCGTGGTGGCTCTGGCGGGCAAGCGGTTCACCGGCCGGGTGAAGAACCTGGGCGACACCAGCGGCCTGGCTTGGGATCGCAAGTTCGATTGCCGCATGACGCTGGACCAGGCGAGCCCGGAACTTCGTCCGGGCATGTCATCCAATCTGGTGATTACCGCCGAGACGCTGGACAACGTGCTGTGGGTCCCTTCCCAGGCGCTGTTCGAGAGGGATGGCCGGTCGTTCGTGTATCTCAAGGCGGCCAACGGCTTCACGCCGCGCGACGTGACGCTGGTCAAGCGCAGCGAGAGCCAGGCGGTGTTGACCGGCGTCAACGAGGGCGACGCGGTGGCGCTTTCGAACCCCAGCGAGCGGAAGAAGCCCGCCTCCCAGCAGCAGAGCGCGGCCAAGGCGATCCAAAAATGATCTTCATCTCGGATTTCGGACAGGCCTTCGCCAATCTCCGCGCGCAAAAGACGCGGACGCTGCTCACCGCCCTGGGCATCGTGTTTGGCGTTGGATCGGTCATCGGCATGCTGGCTATCGGGGCCGGCGCGCGCGAAGAATCCCTGCGCTTCATCGAGCAACTGGGGGTGCGGAACGTGCTGGTGGACTCGCGCCCCACCATGAGCCGGGACGAGTTCCAGCAGCGCCGCAAGTCGTCCCAGGGCCTCAACGATCGCGATGTCCGAATCCTGAGCGCGAACATCGAGGCCATCGAAGCGGTTTCGCCGCGCAAAACGCTGCACCCGGCCAGCGTGCTCCCCAAGCCCGCTGGGGATCTGCCCGAACTGTACGGCGTGGCCCCGTCCTACAGCCTCATCCACAGCCTGCGCATGGCCGAAGGACAGTTCTTCGACGCGTCCGACGACGCTTCGAGCGCTCCGGTGTGCGTGCTGGGGGAGACCGCCAAGGTGAACCTCCTGGGGTATGGTCCAGCGCTGGGAAAGTCGATCAAGGTCAATGAGAACTGGCTGCAGGTGGTAGGCGTTCTCCAGGCGCAGCTCATGGCGGGCTCGCAGAATTCCGGCGCCTCGATGCAGGACCTGAACAACATCGTCTTCATCCCGCTCAACACCTTCCAATATCGGTTCTGGGACCCCATGAGCTCCATGCGGGACGACCTGGACGGGGTGGAGGTCCGCCTGCGCGCCGGCGCCGACAGCATCGAAGTGGCGAAGATCGTCACCGCTGTGTTGAATTCGACGCATCACGGCGTCGAGGATTATTTCGTCACCATTCCGGCCGCCCTGCTGGCGCAGCAGAAGCGCACCCAGACTATTTTCACGTACGTGATGGTGGCCATCGCCGCCATCTCGCTGCTGGTAGGCGGCATCGGCATCATGAACATCGTGCTGGCGACGGTGATGGAGCGGACCAAGGAGATCGGCATTCGGCGCTCGATCGGGGCCCGCCGCCGGGACATCGTGCGCCAGTTCCTCACCGAATCGGTCATGATCTCGGTCAGTGGAGGCGCCTTGGGCATCGGCTTCGGCTATTTCCTCGCCTGGCTGATCGCCCGGACCGCCGAGTGGAAAACCATCGTGACCCCCGGCTCGGTGGTGATCGCCTTCGGCGTCTCGGTGGCCGTCGGGGTGGTGTTTGGCATCTACCCGGCCGTCAAGGCCTCGCGCATCGACCCCATCGAGGCTCTACGCTACGAATAACGCCGATAGTCTTGCCGTCGGCGCCACCGGCTCAGTTCCCGACCGCGATATACAGCGCCTGCGGTCCGCTAATCCAGTTCAGCGAATAGCCAATCGGCGTGGCGGCGTTGGCCGGCACGTTGGGCACCACTACGTTGAACTGGTACAGTCCCACCGCTTCCGGGGCCAGACCCCAGTAGCTCAGGGAAGCCTGGGTGGAACCGAAGTACACCTGGAGCGGGAGGGTCAGGGTGGAAGTCCCTATGGCGATCTCGCCGGCGGGAATGTTCGGGGTCACCGGGCCAAAACCGACGCCCCAGAGCGTAACCGTGTCGCCCGGCATGGCCGGCCGCGACGTCACGCCCGGAATGGCGCCCGCGGGCAGCGCGAAGGAGCCGTCCGGGAAGGTGGCCGCCACATACTGCTTCCCGCCAATGTTGAACGAGCTCGGGGCGAGCAACCCCGGCTCCACGGAGGCCACCGTAACCGCGTATGGCGCGCTCGTTCCGGCCGCTGTGGTCACCGTAATCTGTTGAATACCCGCGGTGAGATTGGTGGGGACCTGGACGTCGATCTGGTTGGCGCTGATATAGTCGACGAACGCCGGTTGGCCGCCTATGGTCACCGACGTCCCGCTGAGCGAGGTGGGGGCGACCAGGTAGCTGAAATCGGAATCCGCCCAGGAACGCGCCGTGGAAGCCAGGTTGGTTCCGTAAATTTCAATCCATGAGCCAGGGCTCACCTTGGGGAAACCGCCGAAATCTTGAGCGGTAACCACCCCGCCCGAAGATATGGCCGGCAGGCCGCCCGCGTTGGCCGGAGGCGTCAGCATCCGGATCACGTTGTTCTGGGTGTCCGCGATATAAACGTTGCCCTGCGTATCCACGGCCACGCCCTCCGGGTAGTTCAGCGTGGCGGCGGTGGCCGGACCTCCATCGCCCGAATAACCGGAGTGGCCGTTGCCCGCGATCGTGGTGATGACTCCGCTCGGCGAAACCCGGCGTATCCGGAAATTCCCGGAATCGGCGATGTAGAGGTTACCCGCGTTGTCCAGCGCGATAGCGAAGGGACGGTTGAGCTCGGCGTTCACGGCCAGGTCTCCATCGCCCGCGAAACCCGGCAGGCCGTTCCCGGCTACAGTGTAAATCTTACCGTTGCTCACCATGCGAATGCGGTGGTTCTGGGTGTCCGCGATGTAGATATTCCCCGACGGAGCCACCAGCACGTCTTGCGGCCCGTTCAGGTCGGCCAAAAAGGCCAGGCCGCCATCACCCAACACGCCCACTGTGCCGCCGCCCGCGAAGGTGGAGATGGTCCCACTGGGCGCCGACATTTCGCGAATCCGATTGTTCTTGACATCCGCAATGTACAGGTTGTTGGCCGAATCCAGCGCAACGCCGCAGGGCAAATTCAACTCGGCGAGGTTGGCCGACCCTCCATCCCCCGTATCGCCGGACAAAAGATATTGGCCGGCGATGTTGTTGATAAAGCCGTTGCTCTTCGTCACCTCGCGGACCACAAAGTTGCCGGAGTCGCCGATGAAGACGTTGCCCGCAGGGTCCACAAACACGCCGAAGGGAAGGTTGAGCCCGGCCGCGGTGGCGGCGGATCCATCGCCCCCGTAACCTGGGGCCCCCACCCCGGCGATCGTCGAGATTATTCCATTCGCCTGAACCTGGCGGATTACATAGTTGAAGGTGTCCGCAATGTACACCGAGAAGGCGTTGTCCACCGCCAAGGCGGTGGGGTTGTTCAACTCCCCGGCGGTTGCCGCGCCGCCGTCGCCCGAATATCCGGCGGTGTTGCTGCCGGCAATGGTCGTGATAGTGTAAGACTGCGCCAGGCACCATGCCGGCGCGAATAATGCCGCGGCCCATGTCAGAAAAACGATAGCCTTGGCGTAGAACCTGCTTTGGCGCACTCTGGTCGACTCCCTGTATTAGCCTCGGCGTGCAGTGACGAATCCGAACACACGGCGGCGGCCCGCCCGCTACACCCCGAAACTACATTTTAGTCTGTGTGACGTGCGCGCGCGAAACGGGTTGCGAAACATTCCAAAAAAGAGTTATCCGATCCACTATGGATCATAGGCGCTGGACATTCTCGCTTTCGGAAAGGATCGCGCCGCTCGTCCCGGGAGATGCGCCGCGAAGAGTCAGCCTCTCCCGGTCGGTTCGAACCAGGGAGTGCCCTGCACCTGAGCTTTGCGTGCGCCTTCGTCGTTCATTTCGACTCCGATACCTGGGCGCTCGGGCAAGATGATGAAGCCCTTTTGGATGATCTCGCCCTCTTTCACCCAGTTCTTCCACAGCGGCAGCGAATCGATCCAATGGAATTCCTGCACCAGGAAGTTCGGAATGGCGGCGCACACCTGGGCGGTGGCCATCATACCGATAGGCGACGTTACGGCGTGCGGCGCCACTGGCACATAGTACGTGTGCGCCATGTCGGCGATCTTGCGCGCCTCGAGCAGCCCGCCACACTTCTGGAAGTCGGGCATGATGATATCCACCGCGCCCTTTTCCAGGAGCTCGCGGAAGCCGTGCCGGAGGAAAACATTCTCGCCGCAACAGATGGGGGTATGGGTGGAGGCGCGCACGTCGCGCATGGCATCCACGTTCTCGGGCGGCACCGGCTCTTCCAGCCACATCAGCCGGAAAGTCTCCATCTCCTTGGCCACGCGCTTGGCGGTGCCGGCGTCGTATCGCCCATGCATGTCCACCGCCAGGTCGATGTTCTTGGGGTACAACCCCCGCGTAAAGGCTACTTTGGCCACCATGTGATCGATTTCGCTGTTGTTCGCGGTCCAGTTCACGCGGTCGAAGCGCGACGGGTCGCCCGCATCGTCGATATCGATCTTGCTGGCGGTGAAGCCCAGGTCCTGAATCTCCTGGATACGGGCCTTGGAGCGCTCATCGCCGGGAGTCATCTCTCTCGCGCCCGAATCGCAGTAGATCCGCACGCGGTCGCGCACCTTGCCGCCCAGCAACTGGTATACGGGCAGTCCCAACGCCTTGCCGGCGATATCCCAAAGAGCGGTTTCGACGCCGGTCAGAGCCGTGACGTACTGGCCGGATTGCGCGCCGGCGAAGATCCCCGAAGTCCGGATCCGTTCAAAGGCGGCCTCGACGTTCAGCGGATCCTGGCCGGCGAGCATGCGCCCAAAGCTGCGGATCAGGGGGACGTTGCCTTCCGAAGCGTCGGTGGTTTCGCCCTGCCCGATAATGCCCTGATCGGTATAGATGCGGATATGCACCTGGTATCCGTGCACCCGCACTTCGGCGGTGCGAACTTCCGTGATCTTCAGTTTGGGACGCCGGTACGGCGGCGCGGCTTCCTGTACCGCCGCGGAGATGGACGGCAACCCCAGCATGCCCGCGAGCGGCATGAGGGAGCTCTTCATCAGAGACCTGCGCGTGAGATGGTTCATGCTAACCTCGAATTCGCCAAACCGCTTCGCGGCCGCGGTCCTCGGCGGGGTGCGGATGCGGTGCGGGGATGATTTCCGGAACTGAAGCCGCGCCGCATTTCCCGAGTTCGCGTTTCCGATGCAGTGTCGTCGCCAAGCGTCGGCATGAGTGCCGACGCGGCAGGCAGGAGTGCCTGCGCCACGTCGCAGCCGAACGCCTGTGAGAAGGTCGGGTCAACCACGGCGCCACCCCACCGGAACGCTCAGGGTAACACGCCCCTCAATTCCAGCCAAACATGGATTCTCCGCTCGGTGCGCGACAAAAAGTGGGGTCGGGATTTCATCCTGCCGCCGGCCTTCTGGCCGGCGTTCTTCGCGCTGCCGCGCGCCTCTCTCCGCTCCTTGCGCGTTACGCCCGCGATGGAATCCGGGTCGACCGACCCTGTTTGGGAATTGGCGAAACGGCTGGCGTGATACCCTAATCCTGAGCGGCGACTCCGCCGATAACCTGAACATGCCGAAAGCGAAGCCGACACAACAGCTCTTGTCCGATACGGGCGCAATCAACCACCTGTACCGTGGCGACTGCCTGGACGTGTTGGACCGCATCGAGGACGAGTCGGTTGACCTGATTTATATCGATCCTCCTTTCTTCAGTCAACGATACTATGAGACGTTCTGGGGGGAAGAAGCGGAGCGATATGCCTTTGAAGATCGCTGGAAGGGCGGCATCAACACCTATCTGAACTACCTGACCGCGCGCATTCGGAAGATGCACGCGAAGCTGAAGCCAACCGGCCTGATGTACGTTCATCTCGACTGGCACATCTGCCACTACATGAAGACCGAGATGGACAAGATTTTCGGATACGGGAATTTCCGTAACGAGATCGTGTGGTGCTACGCCGGGGGGGGCATTCCGCGTCAAGATTTCCCCCGCAAGCATGATGTCATCTTCCGCTACTCCAAGGGCGACAAGTACTACTACCAGCCGATCTACAGGCCGTACACGCCAGGGACCGTGCAACGCGGCCGTACGAGCGTCAAGGGCAAGTACTTTGACCGCGGACTAAGGGCCGAGGGCACCCCGGTCAACGATTGGTGGACGGATATTCCGAAAATCACCAGCCCGACAGATCCGGAAAAACTCGGATACCCTACGCAGAAATCCGTAGCGCTCCTCAACCGGATCGTAGAGTCCAGCGCCAGGCCGGGCGATCTCGTATTGGATGCGTTTTGCGGCTGTGGAACCACGCTTGAAGCCGCGCAGTTGTTCCGCTGCCGGTGGATCGGCATTGATATCTCTCAATCGGCCTTGCGTGTGGTACAGAACCGCCTCAGAAAGATCGGCGCGCCTCCAGCGGAAGTACATAACATGGTCCAAAGCGTGGAGGAGTTGCGGGCTCTCACCTGGCAAGAGTTCCAAAACTGGGCCGTGGATGCAATCCAGGGGCGTCACAGCCCCCGCAAGGTAGCCGATATGGGAATTGACGGCTTCACGTTCATGGAGCATCATCCGATCCAGGTCAAGCAGATGGACGCGGTGGGGAGGCCCGTGATCGATAACTTTGTGGGCGTGCTGGACCGCCAGAAGGACAGGCGCGGGATCATGATCGCCTTCGATTTCACAAAGGGCGCCATCGGGGAAGTCGCCAGATTGCAGCGCGAGGACAAGATCGATATCGAACTGATTTCCTGCAAGCAGTTGATCGAAGAGGAGATTCCGTTCCGGCAACTGGCATAGACCCTTCCGGGGGCCTTGCAGGCACGACCCTATGCGCGGCCCCGGCGGCGCCGGATGTGTCACAATGGGCACTCCGGGTTTTTGTTTTTGCTCTCGCATCAGACATCGAGCCGAGGCGAAATGGACGGCAAGCAGTGGTTCGGGATCGAGGTGCACTCGCGACGAGAGTCCCGCGTCTCCGACGAGCTCGCCATTCGCGGGCTGGATTTCTTCTTGCCGACGCGCCGAATCAAGCGGCGTTGGTCGGACCGGATCAAGATGTTGGATGTGCCGTTGTTTCCGGGATATGTGTTCTCCCGGTTCGACATCGCGGATCGGCTGCGCGTCCTCAACTGTCCCGGCGTCTCGAGGATCGTCGGGGCCGGCAGCGTTCCGGTCCCCATCGAGGATGGCGAAATGGATGCCATCAAAGCCCTGGTGGCATCGAAGGTTGCGCTCACGCCCTGGCCGTATCTGCGGACCGGGCAGCGCGTCCGCCTGGCTCACGGTCCCCTGGCGGGTCTCGAGGGGTTGGTGATTCGGGTCCCGGAGGGTGGTCTGCGGGTGGTGGTCTCGGTGACCCTGCTGCAGCGATCCGTCGCCGCCGAGATCGAGCGCGATTGGATCAGTCACGTCGCATGATTTCTTAGCCGAGTCCGCGCGACCCGAGTTTCTCAAGGGGATCGGCAACCCATAATTAAGTCGAGAAAACGCCGCGCGGCGCCGCACTCTATGTTACAGAACGGACATATCCGCGCTTAGGGGCTCACCCGCTCCAACACGCGGACGGAGGCGGATCCGAGATGAGCAAGATGGGACTTTTCGTGCGTGAGCTTTGCCCGGAAGCTCGGCGAGCTCGCTTCCAACTCCGGAGCTGTTGAGCTACCCGGCCAACCGGCACAGATGACATCGCCGCACATTCCCGCACCTGGCATGCAGTTGCCCCGTCGGCGCGGGACGGAGGTCGATTTCCCGGTGGCCGCGCCGCCGCGGTCCCTGCGACTCAACTTCAGTTGGACTCTGACCGGCAATGTCGTTTACGTCGGCACGCAGTGGGGAATCCTGGTTCTGCTGGCCCGCTTAGGCAATCCCGAAGCCGTGGGGCAGTTCAGCTTGGGGCTCGCAATCACGGCGCCCATAATGCTTTTCGCCAACTTGCAGCTCCGCGCCGTTCAGGCCACCGATGCCCGTCTCCTGTTCCATTTCGGGGATTACGCCGGGCTCAGAATACTCATGACGATCCTCGCGGTGGGTGTGATCTTCGGTATCGGTGGAGCGCTCTACCGCGGCGAAACGTCTCTCGTCATTGCCGCCTTCGCCCTGTCCAAAGGCATCGAATCCATGAGCGACCTGGTCTACGGTCTCTGGCAGCAGCAGGAGCGAATGGACCTGATAGCCAAGTCGCTCATGCTGCGCGGAGCCTCGGCGCTCCTCGCCGCCGCCGTCTGCTTCGCCGTATCTCATGCGGTTTGGATCGCGGTCTGCGGCATGGCGGCGGCCTGGGGGGGAGTCTTCGCCGCTTTCGATGCGCGGCGTGGGGTCATGGTGGCGCGCGAAATGGGCCAAACGGCCGCGCCGCGGTTCTCGTCTCGCCGCATGAGCCAGTTGCTTCGCCTCTCCCTGCCCCTGGGGATAGTCACCATGCTGCTTTCGTTGAACGCCAATGTACCGCGATACATGATTAGTCATTTCCGGAGCGTTCGCGAGCTCGGCATCTTCTCGGCTCTCAGCTACATTCTTCTGGCGGGCACGATGGTCGTGGGCGCACTCGGCCAATCCGCCACTCCGCGACTTGCCCGCTATGCTTCCCAACGCAAGACGCGGGAGTTTCGCAGGCTTTCCTACCACCTGCTCCTGATCGGGATGACGCTCGGGGTTTGCGGAATTCTGGCGGCCCTGTTCTTCGGCCGGCGGATTGTCACCCTGCTCTATGGGCGCGAATACACTCAGAACCACCAGCTCTTCCCGTGGCTGATGGTCGCGGCGGCAGCCGGTTACATGGGTTCGTTCGCCGGCTACAGTTTGACCGCGGCGCGGCATTTTCTGGTTCAGATGCCGCTGTTCGGCTTCCTCACCGCCTTGACCCTGGTGTTGTGCCATGTCCTGGTGAAGGCGAGCGGGGCGGTGGGCGCGGCGAAAGCGCTTGCCATCGTCGGGTTCGTTCAACTGGCGGCCACCATGGCGATTCTCCGGTACACGGAGACGCGCAGGCCCGCCAACGTGGCATGAAACCTCTTCGCGTTCTTCATGTGCTGGGAGCGATGAACCGCGGGGGCGTGGAAACCTGGCTGATGCACGTCCTGCGGCATATCGATCGGGAAAGATTTCAAATGGATTTTCTGGTCCATACGGACCAGCCGGCCGCGTACGACGCGGAAATCCTAGCGCTCGGGTCGAGGATCCTGCGATGCCCCCACACGGGGGATCCACTATTGTACGCGAGGCGTTTTTTCCACATAACGAAACGTGACGGCCCCTTCGACGTGCTGCACAGCCACGTTCACCACTTCAGCGGGTTTGTCCTGGCTCTCGGAAGGATCGCGGGAATACCCGTGCGAATCGCGCACAGCCATAACGTCACGGCGCCGGCCGAGTTGGAAGCGGGACTTGTCAGGAAAACATACCTTGGCGCAATGGAGCGGCTCATGCGCACTTATTGCACGGATGGATTTGCGGTAAGCGAACCGGCCGCCGCGGCTCTGTTTGGGCCTGAATGGAGCCAAGACCGACGGTTGAGGGTGCTCTACTGCGGAATCGATTTAGCGCCGTTCCGGGTCGCTTTCGATCCGGTCGTCGTGCGGGCCGAGTTCGGGTTTTCGCGGAACGACGTGATCTTCGGCCACGTCGGACGGCTCGCCCCAGTCAAGAACCACTTCTTCTTCTTGGAAGTCGCCGCCTGCATCTCGAGCCGTGAACCTCGGGCGAAGTTTCTACTTGTAGGCGACGGGCCATTGCGCCCGGAGCTGGAAAAGCGCGCAGTGGCGCTGGGGCTGAAAGAAACGATCGCCTTCGCGGGCCTGCGTTCAGACATCCCAAGGCTAATGATCGGCGCCATGGATGTCTTCCTAATGCCCTCGCTTTACGAAGGCCTTCCGCTGGTTCTCATGGAAACCCAGGCGGCAGGCCTGCCCTGCGTGGCTTCCGAGGCTCTTCCCACGGAAGCCATTGTGAACCCTACCCTTATTCACCGTCTACCGCTGTCCGCGGGGCCCCTTGAGTGGGCGCGCGCGGCATCCGAAGCCGCGGCGCGTCCGCGCATCGGCTGGCGCCGCGCCGTGGAGAAGCTTGATGCCGGCCGTTTTGACATAAGGCGCGGAACTCGACAGATGTGCGACATCTATGTCGGGAGGGGGAGTGGTCGGCCGACGGCCGGCCCGCAACGGGGTCTGGCCGAAAGAAACCAGGGGGAGGGTTAAGTGTCTGGGTGGCTCATCGCCTTGAACTGGCTCACCTTCGCGTGGCTCCTTGGCTGGGCTGTCCGCGCGATGCTGGACATCAGCTCCAATTGTCATCGGTCTATTTCATTCCCGCTGCTGGTCTTCGTTGTGGTTTACGGGCTTCCGATCGCTTTCGACCTCACTAGAGGCGTCCCGGATTACCACAACACGCCAGGATTTCGCGCTGGAGCCACGGACGAGTCCGTGGCTGTTGTCTACGATCTGTTTGTGGCGGCATGCCCTGTCTTCTGGTGGATGACCGCCCGCTCGCGCCGTCGGACCGGCCACCATATGGTGGTTCTGGCGGGTAAGAAGGCGCAACGGGCGCTCTGGCTCCTCCTCTGCAGTCCCCTGATCGCACTGGCGTTTGCTCCGCAACCCCACGTCTATTTGAGCTATGCGGCCGTACTCACCGAGAATATGTCGCCCGCCGCTTCGGAGTTTCACGGAATCATCGGCGGTCTGACGACATTCTCGCTGGTAGCCGGCGCGTGTCTGTTACTCGTCCGCCGCAACTTCAGTCGCGCCTTGTTTCTGATATGTCCGTTCATGACAGTTGCCGTGTGGCTGCAAGGCAAGCGCACCGCGGTCGCTCTCTGTCTTGCTCTCATTTGGGCCGTCGCCTGGGTGCGCGGGTCCTTGACCTACTCGAGGGTGATCGCGTTCGGCGCCCTGAGCCTTGTCGCCCTCGGAAGTTACATCACCTGGTATCAACTTGAGTTTCGCCCCCTTTCAGTAGCCGATAGCTACAGCGTCTATGAGAATTCGCGCATCGACTACGGCCGCGATCACAATTTGAAGGCCGCGATCTTCTGCGAGCTCTCGGACGGCAATGTGCGCATACTCGAATACCGGGGTCAGAGCCTGCTCTTTTACCTTACTATGTATGTCCCTAGATCTCTTTGGCCGGGAAAGCCTTGGCCATACGCCATCTACATAACCGCCCATGCGCTACAGGCCCGGCCGGCGGACCGGGGCTGGGGACTCACAACCAGTCTTCTCGACGAGGCCGTGGCCAACTTCGGCTGGGTTGGACTCTTAGTCGGCCCTCTCATCTTCGCGCTTCTGTGCCGAATCTGCGATCACAGTTCGGACCCTGTTGTAAAAACGGTCGGGGTGCTGGTGGCGTGCCTTCTGATGACGGTCGAATTTGTGGCGTTCGCGCCGCTGGTGATCGGCTGGCTTCTCTACGTGGGGTGGTCGCGGCACGTTTCGCCGGACGCGCCAAAACGACTGCGCGCGGTGAGGCCGGGGCCGGTTCAGGCGGGAGCGTGATGGAGGTTACTGTCGCGCTCGACGCGCGCTACACGGTCGCCCCGGACGGATCCGTGTGGTCGCAGGCCGGGATGGCGCGTCAGTTCTGGGAGCGGTACCTGGAAGTATTCGATAGGGTCAGGATCATCGCCCGCGGGGCCCATGTGGATGGCCCTCCCAAGGGCTGGATGCCCGTGCTCGGCAAGAACATTTCCTTTTACGGCGTGCCTGATTTTCACGGCCCGTGGCAGTGCCTCAAACGATATCCGAGACTCCGGGCGGCGATCCGCTCCGCGGCCCCTATGCATGGCGCCGTCATCCTGCGCGTCGGATCCCAAATCGCGAATGTCCTCGAACGCCACCTCCGCCGAAGAGGGCGCGTATATGGGCTGGAGGTAGTCGGCGACCCTTATGAGGTCTTTGCGCCGGGAGTTATCGACCATCCACTAAGACCATTCCTCCGCTGGCATTTCTCCCGCTGCTTGCGCCGGCAGTGTGTTCACGCTATCGGGGTTGCCTATGTGACCAAAAGAGCGCTGCAGAAGCGGTACCCCGCCGGGGCCATGAGCGCGAGTGTTTCCGACGTCGATCTGCCGGCGGAGGCGGTCCTGAGCGGTTACTCGACGCACTACTCGAACGTCGAATTGGATTCGGAAGGCATTGCGGAATGTCTTCGCGAACCGAAACAGCACGGGCCCTATCGACTCGCGACGGTGGGCTCTCTGGCGCAGCCTTACAAAGGCACGGACGTGCTGATTGAGGCGATCGCGCGTTGTGTACGCGCGGGATTCGACCTGACGGCGGTAATCGTCGGCGACGGCAAATGCCGGCCGGGTCTGATGGCGCTTGCCGCGCGTCTCCATCTGGCAACCCGAATCGACTTCACCGGCCAGGTTACCGCGGGAGCGGCCATCCGCGCGATTCTCGACTCGGCCGATTTGTTCGTGCTGCCTTCCCGTACCGAGGGCTTGCCGCGGGCCTTGGTCGAGGCGATGGCGCGCGCGCTGCCTTGTATTGGATCGGATGTGGGAGGCATTCCGGAATTGCTCGATGCCAGCGAGCTGGCGCCTGCCGGCAATCCGGCCGCTCTTGCCGCCAAGATCCAAGAGGTCCTGGGGAACCCCTTGAGAATGAAGACGATGTCACGACGAAACCTGGCCAACGCGCGGGAGTATTGCGATTGCGCGCTGGGTGAGCCGCGGCGGCGGTTCTATCAGCATGTTCGGGACTGCACGCAGCGATGGGAAGAGGGGCAACTGGCATAAACGTGCGGGTACTCCACGTAGTAAAGACGGCGGATGGGGCGGATTGGGCCGCGGCGCAAGCCGCCGAGCTCGTGAGATTCGGCATCGAGGTCCACGTCGCGCTGCCGCGCGCCCAAGGCCGAACCGTTCAGAAATGGGTGGATGGCGGTGTGATTGTGCACATTGCTCCCTCGGACCTGCCTATCCGCAGCCCCTGGTCGCTGCCCGCCATGATGCGCGGGCTCGGCGACCTGGTTTCGAGCGTCCGTCCGGATCTGATCCACAGTCATTTCTTCGGTTCGACGGTTCTTCTCCGTCTGGCTCTCGGGGCCAGCCACCGAGTGCCGCGCCTTTTCCAGGTTCCCGGACCATTGCACCTGGAGCACCGTATCTGGCGAACGCTCGAACTGTCCACCGCGGGACCTTCCGACTCGTGGGTCGCATCGAGTCGCTGCATCATGGCTCACTATCGGGCGGCCGGCGTTTCAAGAGAGAGGTTATACCTCAGCTATTACGGCATCCCGGCCGGCGCGTGCCCGAGCGCAAGAGCGGGTCTCCTGCGCAGACGATACGGCATTGCCGATCACATGAAGATTGTAGGGAACGCGAACTTCATTTATCCACCCAAATGGTATTTAGGGCAACGGGTCGGCCTCAAGGCTCATGAAGATGTGATCGACGCGTTGGGCCTGGTCATGAAACAGCGTTCGGATATCACCGGCGTTCTTATCGGCGGCGCGGCGCCGGGGTCGGGCTGGTACGAGCGGCGCCTTCGCGAACGCGCCTGCGCCGTGGGAGGGAGCCGCATCGTGATGACAGGCTGCCTGCCAGTCGAAGAAGTCCGCAGGATGTGGCCGGATTTCGACGTGGCCGTCCATGTTCCCATTTCGGAGAACTGCGGGGGCGTCGGAGAACCTATGTTGGCGGGCGTGCCGACGATTGCCGGCCGCGTGGGAGGCCTGCCCGACGTAGTGATGGACGGGTTGACCGGCACGCTTGTTCCAGCCCGGCAGCCCGGGGAACTGGCCCGCGCCATCCTTCGAGTACTGAGTTCACCCAGCCAATACCTCCAACTCGCGAAAAATGCCCAAACGTTGGCGCGGCGGATGGCCGCAAACGGGCGCCTGGCGGAGGAAGTGTACGGCATCTATTCGCACGTCCTGAAACTTAGAGAAAAACCGCCCTGCCCGTTCGATCCGAGGGGCTTCCTGCGCTCGTACCTCGCCCAAGAGGCCGGGGCCATTGCCCAGGCTTAATGAAGTTCTTCCGGAAGAAACCATGACCGGCAAAACAAGGCCTCTTTTTTACCCGATGGAAAGGAATTAAGAATGGAAGAGAAGCAATTCCTGCAACTGTTGGATGAACTACTGGAGCTGGAGCCGGGCGCCGTGGCGCGTGATTCCCGCATGGAGAACATCGACTGGAACTCGCTTGCGGCGATTGGGTTTATCGCGCTGGCGGACGAGCATTTCGGAATCGGCGTTTCTCCGAATGCGCTTGCGAAGTGCGAGACGGTACAAGATCTGATACAACTGCTGGGCGATCGCGTCCTCACCGCGGCCTGAGCGGCGGACTGGCTTCGCTTTTCCCGGCGCGGGAGAGATGGAATTGAACCCGATGGATCTAAGCGGCCGAACGGTGCTGGTCACCGGCGCCTCCTCCGGCATCGGGAGAGCTACCGCGATTCTCATCAGTGAGCTGGGCGGGCGCGTGGTGCTTTCCGGGCGCGATGCGGAGCGTTTATCGGCTACGCGCGCGGCCATGGCGCCCGGCGACCACGCAATTGCAGAATACGATTTGAGCCAGACTGACGGCCTGTGCGCATGGCTGAGGTCGGTGGCCGCTCGGTCCGGGCCGCTCGACGGTTTCGTGCACAGCGCCGGAGTGCAAACCACGCGGCCTCTGGGCGCCGTGTCACGGGCCGACTACGAGAGCGTAATGAGCGTGAATCTGGCCGCGGCTCTCTGGCTGTCCAAGGCATTCCGTCAGAAATCCATCTATCGACCGGGAGCGGCGATCGTCTTCGTTGCGTCCGTCGCCGGCCTGGTGGGGCAATCCGGCAACCACGTATACGGGGCCAGCAAGGGCGGCGTCATCGCCCTGACGCGGTCTCTCGCAATCGAGCTGGCCGGCGGCAAAATCCGGGTAAACGCAGTCGCTCCGGGCCTGGTCGCGGGCACCGCGATTTCGGGCGCGTTCGAACGCGCGTGCACCGTCCAACAAATGAGCGCCGTCACCGCTTTGCACCCGCTTGGATTGGGCCGGCCGCCCGATGTCGCAAACGCCATCGCCTTTCTGCTGGGCGATGCCGCGCGGTGGATCACGGGCGCCACTTTGACGGTCGATGGCGGGTACACCGCCGCCTGACCGCCGAACTCGGTGAGAATGCCGCGGCGCCTTCCCGTCTCTAGTACCTTGACCGTTTGATTTGTTCCCTCGCTTCGGGCCGGGCGCGCCCGGCCCCTACGGCGCGGTGAAGGCCCGGCCCGTCGCCAAACGCCCATGAGTTCCGTTCCCGTACGACTATGTATCGCCGGCATTTTAAGCGCCTATTTGACCTTGTTATCGCCACGCTCGGCCTGATCGTGGCCTCTCCCGTGATGGCGGTGGTCGCGACTGCGGTGTGGGTTTTCATGGGGCGGCCTATCCTGTACTTGGACCGCCGGCCGGGGTTGGGAGAAAGACCGTTCACCATCGTGAAGTTCAGGACCATGCGGCCTGCCAACGATCCTCTGGAGATCGACACGCACCGTCTGACCCCGCTCGGTCGCTTCCTGCGCCGCACAAGCCTGGATGAGCTGCCCCAATCCTGGAACATCCTGCGCGGCGACATGAGCGTGGTCGGGCCGCGCCCGTTGCTGTGGCGCTATCTCCCCTACTACCGACCGGAGGAACGGACAAGGCACCAGGTCAGGCCCGGCGTCACCGGCTGGGCGCAGATTCACGGGAGAAACGAAGTCGATATCGATCGCCGCCTCATGCTCGACGCATGGTATGTCCGCAACCTCTCTTTTGCGCTGGACATGCGCATTCTACTGGCGACTTTCCGGATAGTCCTGAGATGCAAGGGTGTGCAGGTTGATCCGGGATCCGCGGCCCCCAATCTGGACGTGTTGAGATCCGGGTCATGACTGGCTGGTCCGTGGAACGCGCCCACGTCCGGGATGCTCCTGAGATCGCCCGGTTGCTGGCGCGCGTCGTCCCCGAGCGTTTTCTGGACTTGACGATCTGGGGCTCGCCCCTGTTCTATCGCTATTGCGAAGACTCGCTCCGGTCCCAGGACGCCGCCACGCCGCGGTTCTATGTTCTACGCTTGCATCAGTCCGTAGGCGGCGCGGTTTCACTCCGGCGGATCGAGGACCGGATCGTCATCGACACGGCTTATGCGCTGCCCGCCCTGCGTGCCAGCTACCTGAGTCTGCGGCTCCTGTATGAGGCCTCGCAACGCGAATTCGAGCGCCGCCCAGCGGATTTGGTGGCCTGGGACGTGTTCTCCGGACGGCCCCGCCTGGAGGCTTGGCACCGCTCGCTGGGCGGGCGCGAGGAGTTCCGAAAAGGCTGGTGGCTCCGTGGGCCCGACGCGCCGGAAATAGCCAGCGGATCGACTGCTTCCGTGATGGGTCTGGCCGCGGCGGAAGAACAACATGCACGCTGGGGTTTCTCGTCTTTCGAGGTTCGAACATCCGCCGGCGCGTATCGAGTAGGCCGCCTGCCCGGACGCTCATTCCGCCTCACCGATGCCCATGCGGCGGATGATCCGGCCCTGTTCGCCGCGCTGCAAAAGGTGGATGCCGGCAGTCGGGTTCTGTTGATGGGACCGGTCGAGCGCCCCGGCCCCTCATGGGCCGAAGTGACCACGCTGAAGCGATACCAGGCGCCGTTCGCGACTTTTTCGGCGGCCCTCGAACAGTATTTCCGATCCCCCTGACGATCTTCCGGTGTTGAAGAAGAGGCAGGTAACCCGCATGGCTCACCCTCCGTCCTCCGAGGCGGCGCACGCACTCGTCCGCGCCGCGTCGAGACTCCGAACTCCCGATATCGCTCCGCGACCTTGGGCTGTCGGGGAAAATGTGTCGACCCATGATCGGCGCGTGGCGGAGGCGGGCAAGCTAGTCATGCCCCACCAAGCGGGCCGATCCCCTCCGTCGTGGGGCATGCTTTAGCTTGCCCGCCTCCACTGGGGCTCAACTTCGGTTCCACGACATCGGGAGTTCCGAGGCGCGTCTCGACACGGGTTCTGGGCTATGACAAAGGATCGCAGCCAGGCGCCGGCATGAGCGCCGACGCGGCTGACACGAGTCACCCGTGAGAAATGGAGGTTGCCATGGCGCTCAGCGCCGCGGTGCGAGGCATTGAGTATTTCCTGCCGGACAATGTATTGACAAATCAGCGGCTCGCGGGCCAGTTTCCGGATTGGACGGCCCAGAAGATACTCGACAAAACCGGAATCTCCGAGCGCCGCCTGGCGGCTCCCGACGAATGCGCTTCCGATTTGGCCGTAAAGGCATGCCTGAAGCTCTTCGCGGCGGGACACTGTTCCAGCGCCGACGTGGATTTCATCCTGCTCTGCACGCAGAGTCCCGACTACTTTCTCCCAACCACCGCCTGCCTGCTGCAGGACCGGCTGGGCATCCCTAACTCGGCGGGCGCGCTGGACTTCAATCTCGGGTGCTCGGGATTTGTCTATGGGCTGGCGCTGGCCAAGGGACTGGTGGAAACGGGTCAGGCCGCCAACATCCTGCTCATAACGGCCGAAACCTATAGCAAGCTCCTGCATGCCGAGGATAAGAGCGTTCGGACTGTTTTCGGCGACGCGGGCGCTGCCACGCTCGTGGGCCGGTCTGAAAGGGTCGCTTCGGATCCGGAAGCCCTCGGGCCATTTGTCTTCGGCACGGACGGCAGCGGCGCCGAGAACCTGATCGTCCGGGCCGGAGCGTCGCGGCCGGCGCCCGACAATCCCGCCAACCCCGGCCCGGATGGATGTCCAAGGACCTTCGCAAACCTGTACATGAACGGTCCTGAGATCTTCAGCTTCACCTTAAAAGTCGTTCCCACCCTTGTTCGGGATCTCTTGGCCCGCGCCAACAAGCGCGCGGAAGACATCGACCTTTTCGTTTTCCATCAGGCCAACCGGTTCATGCTGGAGCACCTGCGCAAGAGGCTTCGGATCCCCGAAGCGAAATTCTACCTATCCATGGAATTCACCGGGAACACGGTCTCGTGCACCATCCCGATCGCCCTGGCAAACGCGGCCCGCGACGGAACCCTGAAGCGCGGCGCCACGGTGATGCTGGTTGGATTCGGCGTTGGATACTCATGGGGCGCCTGCCTGATGCGGTGGCTCGGCGCGTGACGGTCTCAGTCCCGCGAGGGTGAATCTGAATGGCGCTTCTGCGAACGCCGAAATCCATACTTGTTCCGCGACACGTTGGTGCGCCCGCTGAATTCACCGAAGGTGGAGTCTAGAAAACTCGAGAAGACGGCCTAGCGCGATAACCAGTCGCCAACGCGCTTATCAATTGTGGTTTCACTACCGTCAATATCTTTAACCGTGAGCTGCCAATGAGTTCCTTGATCCAGTACCGCGGCTTTCGGTAGAGCAACATAAAAAAGCAATACTCCCTCTATGGGAGTGGCGAAGATTTGGGTTTTAGCGGTTTTCACTCTTGTCCAAAACAGGTTTTGGCGGCCGCTCTTTTGGACAGGGAAAGTCGCCAGCCGCATGATGGTAGCGGTTTGAGAGCCTCTCGGAAGGCCGCCAGATAGCCGGTTTGGCGTTGATTCGAGGCGTTTCCGCCCAACACAGGCCTGCTGTACGTTTTGGACAGGATCGTAACGGCCAAGGAGACCTCCTCCGAGACCAAGGGGAAACCGCATTGAAAACGAAGGGTTTACCTTGTCCAGAACAGCCGATTCGACCCTGTCTTGGACAGTATTGAGCGGTTTTTGGTTCCAGATCATCAGAACCTTGTATTACAGCGCTGTTCACCGGTCCGCCCAATCTCAGATGTGCCGGGACTCTGGTAAGCTGTGCTACAACGGGCACGGTGCCGGGGGCGGTTATAAACAGATTCCATTCGGTCACCACAGTCGGCCCGCCGATATTCCACACCTTGACGTTGAGCGCAATGCCAGTTAGTTTGCTGCGCACATCTGGCGCTTCGGGGATGAAGACGTTTGCACCATACATGGATAGTTTCAGATTCGGCTTCGCCGTCGGAAATATGGCAGCAACGGAAGCATGTTCCGGCTCGACAGACGAAACCGGAGCATATACCCGAAATCCCCACCATGTCGCTGAGAATACAGCTAAACACAAAAGCAGGATGCTTAGACCTGATACCGTCATCCGCCGAAAACTGTCCGGTTCAACAATCGAAAGGAGTCTGCCCGAACTCCACGCGATAGCGGCAATAGTCAACCACCCACCTATCATCACTAGAGACTTCGGCACGGGAATGCCTCCCTTCTCCAGAAACCACGGGACCAGCCCGACTGCGCAGCCAAACAGCAGTAACGCGATGTCTTTTCCAATGCCAGATTCCATACCTTGAACTGCATCATATACCCTCCTCAAGTAAGCAATCATTGACCTTCCCTTCCCTAATGCCGGCGGTCCTGTGATTACCAAGCGCGCCGAGCGTCCGTCGAACCATCTCCGCCGCCTGACCCTGTTTCAGAGCGCGCGGATGGCGTTCCGTGCGATTCTGGACGCCCTCGACATCTCCGGCGGCAAGGTCCTTCTGCCGGCCTACATCGGCTGGTCGCCAAGGGAAGGCTCCGGGGTGTTCGATCCCATTGCATCGCTCGGCCTCGACTATGGTTTTTACGCCCTCGACGAGCGGCTTCGCATGGATATCGGCTCACTGCGAACCGAGCTTCGGAGCGGTTGCGTCCGTGTGTTCGTCGTCATCCACTTCTTCGGTTACGTGGATCCGTCTTATCCGGAAGCCGTCAAGATCGCGAGAGAGCATGGCGTGTTTGTGGTGGAAGACGAGGCCCACGCCATGTTGAGCGACTTGGTCGGCGGAATCTGCGGCCGCCTCGGGGATGCATGTATCTTCTCGTTCCACAAGATATTGCCGGTGGAGTGCGGGGGCGCCGCGGTGATTAACGATCCGGAATCCCCACTGATGGGAACCCTGACAGGCGACCCGTGCCGCGCCTTGCCGCTGTATAACTTCGATCTGACTCGTATCGCGGATAAGCGCAGGGCCAATAGTCTGGCGCTGGGCCAACTGGTCGGCGAGTTGGCGCCCGAGATCGAGCCGCTTTTCGACGCGCCGGACGATGGCGAGTTCCCGCAGAGTTATCCGGTCATGATCCGGAACGGCTCGCGGGACCGGCTTTATCGCGAGATGAATTCCGCCGGGTTCGGCGTCGTCTCGCTGTACCATACGCTGATCTCCCGGATATCACCCGACCGCTTCCCGGCGCCGGCCATGGTGTCGCGTCAGATTCTGAACTTGCCCGTCCACCAGGACGCTTCGGAAGAGGGGCTCGAAGCGATGGCGCACGAATTGGCCCGCCGCGTGAGGAACGGGTGACGCCGGAGTTTCAGATTTGGGATGCCGCCGACCCAGCCGATCGGAAGGCGTGGCTGGATTTTTGGGCGCAGTGGCCGGAGCGGGAAGTCTTTGGGCACCCCGCCTACGTCCGGCTCCATGCGGGGCCGCGGGAGCGGGCGCTCTGCGCCGCCGCTTCAACGGGTGGGAGCTGCGTTCTATATCCTTTCCTGCTGCGCCCGCTCGGCGGCGAGCCGTTCTGCGATGTTTCGCTGCGCGACTGCGCGGATATCGCTACCCCTTACGGCTACGGCGGACCGTTTCGATGGGGGGCCGCGTGGAATCCGGACGCCGTCAGGGCATTCTGGCTGGAATTCGACGCCTGGGCGGCCAGATCCCGGATTGTGTCCGAAGTGGTGCGGCTTTCGTTGTTTCCCGAGACCCTGGTGGAGTACGCCGGCGACCGCCGCGTGCTGTTGGATAATGTTGTGCGCGTCTTGAAGAGCGAAGACGAGCTGTGGCAGGAGTTTGAACACAAGGTCAGGAAGAATGTGAATAAGGCGCGCGCCAGCGGCGTGACCGTGCGGATCGACGAAAACGGCGCCCGCCTGGACGACTTTCTGGCCATCTATACCCGAACCATGAGCCGGCGGAACGCCCAAGAAACCTATTACTTTCCCCGTGAGTATTTCGAGCGTATCCAGACCGATCTAAAGGGGCAATTCACCTATTTTCACGCCGTCGTTGGAGGCGCCGCCGTTTCCACCGAGCTCGTGCTTGTCTCCGCGGATCGAATCTATTCCTTCCTCGGGGGAACCGATGCCGCCTGGTTTCACGTCCGGCCGAACGACTTGCTCAAAGTCGAGATCATGAATTGGGCGCGCAGCGCCGGAAAAACGGAATTCGTTCTCGGGGGCGGCTACGCCCGCGACGACGGCATTTACCGATATAAGCTGTCGTTCGCTCCCCATGGCAGTGTTCCCTTTTCGCTTGGATCGCGCGTTTTGAGCGCCAACGCGTATGAACAACTGGTTCGGGGCCGGCGGACATTCGCGGCCACGGAAGGCCGCCAATGGCAACCGAATCCGGAGTACTTCCCCGCTTACCGGGGCTAGGTCTTCGACCGCGTGATTTATACCGAAACGGGGTGGGCCGGGCACGCCCGGCCTCTACGAGGGCCGGTGTCGGGGCCGGGCACGCCCGGTCCGCCGGTCGGAGCGCTTCGCCCGGCAAGGGAAGAAATCAGGCGGTCATGGCGATAAAAGCGCTCGGGTCGGCCGAGTGCAGCGCCGTCCGATGAAACGCATCCTGCTCTCCGTTCCGCACATGGGCGGGGCCGAACAAGCTTACGTCCGCGAGGCGTTCGCCTCGAACTGGCTGTCCACGGTGGGCCCCAATATAACGGCCTTCGAACGGGAATTCGAGGAACGCATGGGGCTCCCCGCCGTTGCGCTGTGCGCCGGCACGGCCGCCATCCATCTCGGATTGCGCCTGCTCGGCGTCGGTCCCGGCGACGAAGTCTTTTGCCCCACCCTCACCTTCGCCGCGAGCTGCAATCCGGTGCGCTACCTGGGCGCCGAACCGGTTTTCCTCGACAGCGATACCACCGCCTGGAATCTCGACCCGAACATCCTGGAAGACGCTCTGCGTCAGCGAGCCCGCCGAAACAAGCGGCCCCGCGCCCTCGTCGTCGTCCACCTGTATGGGCAGTGCGCGGACATGGACCCTATCCTGGCGATCTGCAAGAGCTACGGCGTGCCGGTACTCGAGGACGCCGCCGAGGCCCTCGGCGCCACCTACCGCAAGCAGCCCGCGGGAACCTTCGGCGACATCGCGGCGTTCTCTTTCAACGGCAACAAGATCATCACCACCACCGGAGGCGGTATGCTCGCCTCCCGCAACTCCGCCTGGGTCGAGAAGGCGCGCTTCTGGGCCCAGCAGGCGCGCGATCCCGGGCTCGCCTACGAACACTCGGAGCTGGGCTACAACTATCGCATGAGTAACGTGCTGGCGGGCATCGGCCGTGGACAGCTCGAAGTCCTCGATCTGCGCGTTCAGCAGCGCCGCGCCATCGCCTTCCGCTACCGCGACGCCTTCGCAGATCTTCCGGGCATCTCGCTTATGCCTCAGGCGCGCTACGGGTTGCACACCAACTGGCTGAGCTGCTTCCTCATCGAGGAACGGAAGTTCGGTTGCTCGCGCGATGAGCTGATCCGCGCTCTGGACGGCGCCAACGTGGAGTCCCGCCCCGTCTGGAAGCCCATGCACCTCCAGCGCCTGTACGCCGGTTGCGCACGCTACGGCGGCCAGGTGGCCGAAGACCTGTTCCGCCGCGGAATCTGTCTCCCCAGTTCGAGCAGCCTCTCGCCCGAAGATCAGCTTCGCGTCATCAACCAGGTCCGCGCCGCCGCCGAGTGGCTGCCCGAACTCGAAAGAGCGCCGGCCGGTCGGGATGGCGGCCAGGCGGCAACGGAGCGGCCGGAATGGTCATTTCATGACAAGCCTCCACTGCCGGCTCCCGGCCCCTGACATCGGGAACGGCGGGTCCCGGCAGCGGCGATTCACAACACTCCGTCAGTTCTGGACCGTCAGCATGGTCGTGGCCGTGGCCACGCCGCCCACCGTCGCCACTAACGCATAGTCTCCGTTCGCCAGTGGGGCCGGCACGGTTACCACAACCTGGTATAAACCCGCGAAGCCGGATGCCAGGGCGGTCCCGTACACCGATGCGTTCCCGTTGCCGATGGTCACCGACACGGCGTTCGCCGCGTTGTACGTGGTGGTGGCTGGAACGGTTACCCCGGCGGGCGCCGGGGGACTCGTGGGGCCGAAGCCCGTGCCCCACAGGATGATGACTTCGCCCGGCTTGGCGGGAATGGTGGTGGCGCCGGCGAAAGTGCCGTTCTTAGCGGCCCAACTGTAATCCAGGTGCGTGGCCACCGGCTGTCCGTTCGGCCAGGGGAAAAACGCCGGGCTGAACTGCTGCGACGTAACACTCATCGGCGCGGTTGTGGCGCCCCCCGCCGTGACCGTGACCGCCGCGTTGCCCGGCGCCACGTTGGGGGTCAGCACGTTGATCTGCCCCGGGCTGACGAATGACACATAGGCCGGATTCCCTCCCACGCTGACGCTCACGCCGTCGAGAGTAGTGGGCAGGTTCCCGTTGGTGATCGATTGGCTCCAGTCGTCGATGAACCCGGCGGCCGTGAAGTTTGAGCCGTAGATGGAAACGAAGGCATTGGGAGCAATCGCCGCCTGGCCACTGGCGGCATTCGAGACTCCGGCGATGAGAGGAGAACTGGCCGCGTCGATCGTCAAGCTGTAGCCGCGGGTCGCCTGGGCGGAGGCGCCGTCGGTCACCGTCACCTGCACCGTGTACGGGCTGCCGCTGTTGGTGGCGGGCGTCCCCGAGATGATGCCGGTCGCGGCCCCGATGCCCAGCCCCGCCGGCAAGCCGGTGGCCGACCAGGCGTAGCTCCCGCTGCCTCCGGTCGCCGTTACGGCCGTGGCCGCATACGCCACGCCCACCTGTCCCGCGGGCAGCGACGACGGCCCCGATATGGCGAAGACCTCGATGTCGGTGGAGTCCGTAGCCTGGCTTGTGGAGGCCCCGCCGCCCGACACGCTCACCTTGTTCACCTGCGGCGAGGTCGCATTGGCGGCCACGTTCACCGTCACCGTGATGGCGGGGTAACTGGAGCCTGCCGCCAGGGCGTCGCTCCGCGTGCAGGTAGTCCCGCCCGCCGGGCATGTCCACCCCGCGCCCGCCATGGAAACCAGCGTCAGGCCGGAGGGGGGAGCTTCGGTCACCGTCACTGTCCCGCTGGTCGCGCCGCCCGAGGCGGCGTTCGACGCCGTGACCGTGTACGTCGCTCCCGCCTGTCCCTGCGCGAAGTTCCCCGTGTGTGTCTTGCCGATGCTCAGGATGCTCGGCTCCGCCAGCTTGGCAATGAAGACGTCGTACCCCCCCGCTTTGGACGCCTGGTACGGCGACTGGGTGGGGAAGTTGGTGGAACTGGTGTACCCCGCGACGTAGGCCGAGCCGTATGCGTCCACCGCGATCCCGTAACCCTCATCGTCGTTAGTGCCACCCAGATAGGTGGAGTAAGCCAGCGCGTCGCCCGCCGGCGTCAGCTTCGTCACGAAAACGTCATACACTCCTTGGAATGTCGCCTGGTACGGTGACTGGGTAGGGAAGTTGGTCGAATTGGTGTACCCCGTGACGTAGGCCGATCCCGCCGCGTCCACCGCGATCCCGCAGCCATAATCGGCGCCGCTGCCACCCAAATAGGTGGAGTAGGCCAGCGCGTTGCCCGCCGGCGTCAGTTTCGTCACGAAAGCGTCATAGTTTCCCTGGGCTGTCGCCAGGTACGGCGACTGGGTGGGGAAATTGGTGGAAACGGTGCGCCCCGTGACGTAGGCCGAGCCCGCCGCGTCCACCGCGATCCCGTAGGCCTGATTAAGGTTGTTTCCACCCAGGAAGGTGGAGTAGGCCGGCGCGTTGCCCACCGGCGTCAGCTTCGTCACGAAAGCGTTCTCACCCCCCTGCAATGTCGCCTGGAACGGCGACTGGGTGGGAAAGTCATGCGACTCGGTCATCCCCGTGACGTAGGCCGAGCCCGCCGCGTCCACCGCGATCCCGTAGCCATAGTCCCAAGAGCTTCCACCCAGGTACGTGGAGTAGGCCAGCGCGTTGCCCGCCGGCGTCAGCTTCGTCACGAAAGCGTTGCCACAAACACCGCTACAGCGTGTCCCCAGGTAGGGCGACTGGGTGGGGAAGTCGGTGGAACCAGCCGTTCCCGTGACGTAGGCCGAGCCCGCTGCGTCCACCGCGATCCCGTAGCCATAATCGGAGCCGCTGCCACCCAAATAGGTGGAGTAGGCCAGCGCGTCGCCCGCCGGCGTCAGTTTCGTCACGAAAGCGTTCGAAGTCCCCTGCAATGTCGCCTGGAACGGCGACTCGGTGGGGAAATCGGTGGATTCAGCTATCCCCGCGACGTAGGCCGAGCCCGCCGCGTCCACCGCGATCCCGTTGGCCTGATCCAACTTATTGCCGCCCAAATAGGTGGAGTAGGCCAGCGCGTCGCCCGCCGGCGTCAGCTTCGTCACGAAAGCGTTGTAAGACCCCTGAAGTGTCGCCTGGTAGGGCGACTGAGTGGGGAAGTTGGTGGACCAGGTGTACCCCGCGATGTAGGCTGAGCCCGCCGCGTCCACCGCGATCCCGTAGCCGTAATCATGAGTGATTCCCCCCAGGTAGGTGGAGTAGACCAGCACCAGCGGGTCGATGCGCAACGCGCGCTTCCGGTCGTACCCCGCCAGCTCGAAGCTCACCTGGCTGCCCGCCAGTATGGCGTAGCGTGCGCCCACCTCTACCTGCTTGCCGCCCACCTCCTGATACACCCGCGGCTTTTGTTGCCTCACCTCGCCTAGCTTCGTCCGCAGCGTCAGGTCGCCGTTGGCCTCCACCTTCAGCGATTCGGTTCCTTCGTAGGCTACCCGGATCTGCTTGGGATCAGCCCCCGGCGCCACCACGAAGTCGTACTCCAGCCGCCCCTGGTTGCCGTACCACGCCACGTCGATGCCCGGGTACACGTCTTCGTACTGGATGCGCGCGTATTGCGGCACGTTGGTGCGCCACTTGGCGGGGTCGTTGCCAATGAAGTAGTTGCTGATGCCGGGCAGTTTCTCGAGGCCTGTCACGCGGCGCGGCCGGGCGTTTTCCAGCTTCATCCGCACCACCGCCTGCTCCACTTGGTCCGCCGGAGCCTCCAGCCGCCCCAGGCCCTCCGGCTTCTTGGCCTGCCGGCGGCGGCTGAGCGCCATCACTGTTTCGGTATCGGTGAAGAAGGCCGTCATTCCACCGCCGCGCGCCAGAAAGCGCACACGTCCATCGGTTTGCCCCAGGTTGGGCTCGAACGCCAGCGGCAGGTTCCCATAGTCGCGGCTGGGGTTGACGCGAGCCGGCTGATTCGGCGGACGCTCCGCCAAGCCACGGGTCTGGCTGGTGTGGGTCCCGGCGGGGGACTGTATGCTGAGAACCGCAAATACGATGGCTACCACGAATCGGTAGCAAGTTCGTGCTGCGTTCATCTGAAGCGCTCCTTCCGCGATAGGGCCGGAATCGCTTGTTATGGCGCGAACACCACGGGACGCTTACATCGAGCGGCGCAAATCAAGAGATACAGACCCCAATACGTAGCGAGAACCTGGTTTGGGGTCGATTATACTCCTGATTGCGCATTTTGGAGCCGTTTTTCTCGTTTTTTTCATTCCCGAACGACTCCGGCGGCCCAGGAGAGGCCGACCCGGGCTCTCCCGGGTACAGCGCACATAACGGAAATGCAGGTCCAAATCCCATCCCAGTTGCCGTGACCCATGGGGCTGGAGGCGCGTCTGGAGCTCGGGCGTGCGCGAGGACTCGTCGGCCACAATCGAGACGGCGTTGAGGACCGGACTCCTGCCTCGCTGCAAGCAGGCTGCATCTCGCATGTCGGCGAATGAACCCCTTCTGTCCGCGGCGCCGCGCAGGGCGCCCGCCGCTGTTCACTTCGACGAAGGGCGCGCGAGGTATTTATCGCGGCATTCCTGGGAACAGAAGTAAACCGCGCTGCCGTTTACCATTTGCGTGGGACTGCCGATCATGGAGACGTATGTGCCGCAAACCGGGTCTTTCTTGAGCTCTCCGACCGTGGCGATGGAAGACGGGCGCGAGCCGCTGGAGGAACTGTTGCTGGATTCGCGGTACCCGCGCATGAATTGACGGAAAATCGCTCTCAGCGCGAGGAGGAGCGCCAGGGGGAACAAAAGCTCGTAGAGAAACCGCATGGAGTCGGGGCGGCGGGAAACCGTCAAGAAATCGGTTGGCAGGCGAAAACGCCTGCCCCACTCACCGGGCCGCCACCCCGGAAAACGCCTACTTCTTCTTCGTCGTTGCCGGCGCGTTGGGATTCCGGTAGTTGGTGTCGACGGCGGAGCTCAACTGGGTGATCATAGCCTTGGCCGCCTGCGCATAAGGGCCCTCGGGCGCCAGTGTCAGGTACTTCTGGAAGGCCTCGATGGTGCCCGGCACCGGAGTGACTTTGCCGGTGGCGGCATCCATCGATGCTTTGCCGGCCAGGATCAGGCCGTATTGATAAAAGGCGTCGGCGAAATTGGCCTCCATGGCTTTCTGGAAGGCGGCGGCGGCCTGATCCATCTGCCCGGAGTTCGACAGGACCACGCCCAGATTGAAGTATGCCTTGCCCGCGGAGGGCGGCTCGAGTATTGCCACCTTGCCTGCTTCGGCATCGGCTTCGACGAATTTCTTGTCGAGAGCCAGCGCTCGGGAATAGTTGTTGTGGATGCCGACATCGTCGTCCTTCAGCGTCAGGGCGTGGGCGTAGTTTTCCAAGCCCTTGGCCATCTCCGCGTCGAAATCGGCCCCGGTCTTGGTCAGCGCCAGCTCCACGTGCGCTTCCGCGAGGCCTGCCCAGACGGCCGCCTGCTTGGGCCCCAACTCGGTTGCTTTCTCGAAGTCGGCGATGGCCCCGGCGTAGTCTTTCTTCTGCATGGCAACCATGCCGGAGCTGAAGGCGTCCTGCAGCGACTTGTTCTGCCTAACTGCCGCGGTCTGCGAGCTGACCTGCTTCAAAAACAATTCCTTCTGCTCGGGGGTCATGCCGCGGGTCAAATCCTCGCTGACCGTACCGCTCTCAGCCGCCTTTTGAATGGCCGCGGTGCGACTTTGACTCTCGGCCTGCTTCTTCTGCAGATTGAAATCCGCCTCAGTGGGGTCGCCCATCCCCGCCCTTACGTTCATGGTCTCGTCGGCGACTTTGCCCTCCACTACGCAACTCACGTTCCAGGTGCTGCCTACCGCCAGACCCATGTAGATCCATCGGCCCGTCTTGTTCGTCTTAGTCTGTAATTCGCCTTTGATATCGGTGCGCGACAGCCTGATCACGGCGCCCTGTAACGGCTTACCGTCGTAGCCGATTACCTTCCCTTCGATTGCAGCAGTCTGAGCGAACGAAGCGAGGGCGAAAAACACTGTCGCCGCGGTCGCCGCGGCCACGTTGCGGAATTTCATGGAACCTCCACCTGGGGAATTTTGAGTGTGAAACCCCAGTATAACGTGAACCGCTCCGCTCCGGCGCTCAAGGCGCCCTTTACAGATCGTCGAACAAGCCGATCTGCTCTTTGGGCGCGGCCGTGGGGCGGCGCTTCCTCAGCGGGCTTCCCACTACGCCCAGCACTTCCGCCGAGCGCAACGCCACGCGCGGGACGAACACCCGCTGGTTGTTGCTGTGGGGGTCGGGGGGAATCACCGTAAAACCATAGCGATCCAACTGCAGCAGGCTGTTGGGCATGATGCCCTCCATGATTTCCCCGTCCCGGAACTGCAGGCTCACCCACAGTCCTTCCGTCTTCGGGCGGGTGTGGAAGACAAGCCGCTCCGCTTCCTCCCCGCCCTGGAAGTCGCGCACGAAGGAAATGGACTTGATTTCCTCATAGGGGATGGTGGAAACATTGCCTTGGGCCGACAGCAGCTCCACCCCCGCGGGTTGCAGATAGGTCAGGGGATTCACGTAGCCAGCCAGCGGTTCCCGGTCGAAACGCCGGAGAATGGCCTTTTTAGTGGTGGATGCCGCCAAATATCTCCTCTTTTTGGCTCCTATGTTACAAACATTTCGGCGCCTATTGTATCATTGGCTCGATGCCCGGAGCGCTCACCGCGGAAACCACGCGTTTCCGCAACCAGATAACGGCGTTCCTCAACTTCTGCCGGCTGGAGAAGGGACTTGCAGCCAACTCCCTCCAAGCCTATTCTAATGATCTTTCGAGCCTTAGCGCATTCCTGGGCGATCTGACGGCTACTCCGGGCGCGGAGGACCTGCGGCGCTACCTCGATCACCTGAACAGCTCGGGCCTGAGCGGCCGCTCCGTCGCCCGGCGGCTCACCACCCTGCGGAGTCTGTTCGGATTTCTGTTGCGGGAGGGGCTGATCGAGGCCGATCCCAGCGAACATCTGCGCTCCCCGCGGCAGTGGCGCGCAATCCCTAAGTTCCTGAATTTAGAGGAAATCGAACAGGTCATCGCATGCACGGACAGGGCCACTCCGAGAGGTTTGCGGGATCGCGCGATGCTGGAGCTGCTGTACGCCTCCGGGCTGCGGGTTTCCGAGCTGTGCCGGGCCGGTATGAGCGACCTCAATCCGGAACTGGGCATTCTGCGGACCACCGGAAAGGGCAACAAGCAACGCCTGGCCCCGGTGGGGAAGGCCGCCGTGAAGGCGGTGGAGGACTATCTGAAGAATGGGCGGCCCGGTTTACTGAAGGGGCGGGCCAGCCGTTTCCTGTTCGTCACCGCGCGCGGCGGCTGCCTGACCCGCCAGGGGTTCTGGAAGCTGCTGGCCGGATATGGCGGAAAAGCCGGCATTTTCCGCCGGCTGACGCCTCATATGCTGCGCCACAGCTTCGCCACCCATCTGCTGGAGGGTGGGGCAGACCTGCGCAGCGTGCAGGTGATGTTGGGACACGCCGATATCTCGACCACGCAGATATATACGCATGTCATGCGGTCGCGACTTCGGGAGACAGTTGAGAAACACCATCCCAGGGCCTGATGGGACCGCGCGGGTCTCGGGACGGCCGGGGTTGCCCCGGCCGGCGGACATAGGGACAAGGCGAGAGCGCTTTCGATGAGCGACTACATCTACATGCTGGAAAGCCACCTGAGCCCGGATCAGAACCGGGTGGTGGCGGAAGTCCAGGCCATCACGGCACAGGCGCGCGTCAACCTGTTCCTGACGGGTGGCGCGATGCGCGACATGCTGGCCGGCTTTCATATCCGCGACCTGGATTTCGTGGTGGAGGGCCACGCGCTCAAGGTGGCCAAGGCCGTCTGCGACGCGGCCGGCGCGCGGATTACGTCGGTGGAGGAAAACCGCAAGTACGCGGAATTGGTGTTCCCGGGGAACGTAACGGCGCAGATCGCCATGTCGCGGCTGGAGAAGTACGCGCGAACGGGGGCCAAGCCGCAGGTTTCGCCGGCCACCATCCAGGAAGACCTGCGGGGGCGCGATTTCACCTGTAACGCCATTGCGCTGTCGCTGAACAAGGCGTCGAGGGGGTTGCTGCTCGACCCCATGAACGGCCTAGCCGATATCGAGCGGCGCGAGCTGCGCGCGGTGAGCTCTTACGGCTTCTACGACGACCCGTCGCGGCTGTTGCGGATGATCCGGTTGCAGGTGCGCCTGGGCTTCGCGATTGAGGAGCGCACGCGGATGCAGGTGGCCAACGCGCGCGAAGCGGGCGTGGAAAATTCGATTTCGGCGCGGACCCTGGGAGAAGAACTGAGGCGGCTGGCGGCCGAGGACAGCCCGGCGGAGATCCTCAAGGCGATCGAGGAAGCCGGACTGCTGACCCTGTTCTCTCCGGCCCTGACCGGCCCCAAGTTCAACCTGCCCGGCATGGCGAAGCTGGAGAAGATCTGCCGCATGGTTCCGGGCGAGGAGCGCTGGCGCGCGGCGCGTTTCGGTCCCTTTCTGTGCTCGCTGGCCGAGAAACTGGCCCCCAAGGAGAGGCAGGCGTTCGCCAAGGCAGTGGATCTGAGCGCGGCCGAGGTGGAGTTGTGGCAGAAACTGGAAGCGCGCTCGAAGAAGCTGGAGACAGCGCTCGGCTCTGCGCGCATTCGCAAGGCATCCCAGGTCTATCACCTGGTGGCCGCCGCCGAACCGGACGTGGTTCTGTTCCTGCTTTGCCACTCGGCCCTGAAACCCGTGCAGGAACGCCTGCGAAGCTACTTTCAGAAACATCTCCCCGCGGTGCAGGAGATCGCGCCCGAAGAATGGGCGTCGGTGGAAGGCCAGCCGGGAACGGCGCGTTACGCCAAGGCGCGAGAAGCGTTCCTTTCCAACCGGCTGGACCAGCGTCCGAAGAAGCCCGCTTCGCCCGAGCCCGAGCCTGAATCCTCGGCGCCGCCGGCTCCTGAGAGCGCTACGGAGCGCCCCGAGCGGTAGCCGGGTTTCCTGCCGCGCCGGACGGGGAGTTCCTTGACTGGCGGAGCGTCTGCCTCGCAATAAGGGGGAACGACGGTCTACTGGATCTTTTCCAGACCCGTTATGGCGCCCAAATTCCCGAACCCCATGGGAGAGTGCGCGGCGGCGGGAAGAACGTTGCGGGCATCGGCGGAAGCTGCCACCGTCCGGAATTCATGCTGAACCATCCGGATGGCCGTGCGGCTTCCGTTGGACCGGACGACCCGGCCGCACACCACGAGTTGCAGCGGCGCCACATTGTGAAGCAGCACCGGCCAGGATATCGACAATTCCACATTCAACCCGATCGGCAACTGGCGCCCGGGCTCGAAGAGGACGCCGCCGCTGGAAAAGTCGAGGGTCCGGCCCGAACCGCTTTCCAGCACCTTGCGGCGGCGGACCAGCTTCCACCGCGCATCCAGCCGGATCTCGTAACGCCGATCGCCGCGCCGGTCGCCGGCAATCGTCTGCGCTTCCTTGGATTGTTCGCCCCACAGCATGGTGGAAGACATGTTCTCGCGTCTCATTTTCGGTGCAACGAGTCCATTATGAAGAAGGCGTCACACGGCGAACAGTAATGCGGGTACCTGTGGGGTACCGAAGGGCCTAGGCCGTTTCCCGATTAACGTTGGTGGTAGGCGGGAAGAGAAACGCGAGGCTCCGCCCGCTTGTTATCCTCTATGTACAGGAGTGGTTTCGGCCCCCGGGGTCGAAGTCGGAGGAGGTGCAAGAACGGCCATGAGATTCGGGATGGTCCTCGCGCTGGCGTGCAGCGCCGCTTTTTGCGCGCGGGCGCAGGAGAAGCCGGCGGACCGCGGCAAACGCCTGGTGAATGAAGCTTTGCAAGCCCTCGGCGGCGATGCGTTTCTGCGCATGGAGGACCGCGTGGAAACCGGCCGCGCCTATTCGTTCTACCGCTCCGCGGTGACCGGCCTCGACGTGGCGAAGATTTACACCCGATACGCCGGCAGGGGCGTTCCGACGGCGGCCGGCAAGTTGCGGGTGAGCGAGCGTGAGGCGTTCGGCAAGAAGGAAGAGTCCACGGTTCTGTTCACCTCGGACGGCGCCTGGGAGGTCGGTTTTCGCGGCGCGCGGCCGCTGGCCGATGAGCGTTACGCCAACTTTCAGGACAGCACGCTGCGCAGTATCTTCTACATCCTCCACGAGCGGCTGAACGAACCGGGGTTGACGTTTATGTGGCAGGGCGCCGACATGTTCGAAAACCGGCCGGTGGAGATTGTGAGCATAGCCGACGCCGACAATCAGACCGTAACGGTCTATTTCAGCCAAAGCGAGAGGCTCCCGGTGCGCCAGTCATTCCGGCGGCGCAACCCCCTGTACAAAGACTTCGACACGGAGACGACGGTCTTCGCCAACTACCGCGCCGTGGGCGGCGTGAAATGGCCCTTCAACATCCGCCGCGAACGGAACGGAGACAAGATCTACGAGATGTTCTCCGAATCGGTGGAGATCGACAAAAACCTGCCGGACAACCTGTTCACGCTGCCCGGAAACGTGAAAATGCTGCCCAAGCTGGACTGAGGAGGGCGTTCGCGGGCTTCGTGGAGACGGGCAACCCGCACTCCAGCCGGTCCGTGGATGAGATCGTCTATGGCTATCGAGACTGAGTGCTACGTCGATACCTCGGCCTTTATCGCCTTCCTCGATCGCTCCGACAGTTTCCATGCGTTGTTCCGCCGTCTGTTCTCGGCGCCGCCGCCGCTAACCACATCCGCACTGGTGGTGGCCAAGGGGCACGGATGGTTCCTGCGCCGCTATGACCAGCGGCGGGCCATACAGTTTCTGGCATTCCTCGATTCCCTGCCGAGCCTGACCATCCGCGGTTTCGACGCCAACGAGCTGATCCAGGCGAGCCGCATCGTGAAGAAGTACGCCGGCCAGCGTCTCACCCTGGCCGATGCTCACGGGCCCGCCATCCTGAAGGAACGCCGCATCGGTTCCTGCTGGTCGACGGACCGCCATCTCGGCTTGGGCGGGGTTCCCCTGGTCATTTGAGCCCTCTCCATCCGCCCGGGGCCGCGCCGAGCGCCTCGCGGTTCATTCCGAACTTCCATTTTCACCTTTTTGGCCTTTTTTGTCTTGTACTCGGCTGCGATTGCTTGTACACTAAACCCCAGCCGGGGAAGCGGGGTAGGGGTTGACCCGCGGCTTTTGATATTCGGGGACCCGATTTTCGCGTTTCGTACTTGACTTCCTGTTCGCCTGGCGATAAAGTTCAGTTGCAAAACTAATTGCGCAATGCGCAAAACTGAGGCGTCGCGGGCGCAAAACCCCGCGGCAAGGTTTCTAACGCCGAAAGGCTCAACGGGAGATAGGGGTCTATGAAGCTTCGCGCGATTTCGCTTTCGCGGAAAGCTGGTTTCTCGATTCCGCTGGCTTGCTTTCTGCTTTTGGCCGTGGTGTGCGCCGCTGTTGCGCAGACCGAGACCGGCTCGCAGAGCACGATTGTCGGAACGGTTAAGGACGCCACCGGCGCGGCCGTGCCTGGCGCAAAGGTGACCGTGGTCAATACGGGTACCCAGTTCCTAACCGAGGGCTCAACCAACGCGGAAGGGAACTACTATGTTCCCTACCTGAATCCGGGGACGTACCGCCTCACGGTGGCCGCCAGCGGATTCAAGCAGTTTATTCGGGAAGGTTTCACTTTGACTGCCGGCGAAACGCAGCGCGTTGACGCCAACCTGGAGGTCGGCGCGCTATCCGAGAACGTCACCGTCACCGGAGAGGCGCCGCTGCTCGAAACCGAAAGCGCCGAGGAAACGAAGATGCTCCCGCAGGAGTTTCTTCAGGATACGAGCAACGTTCAGAAGCGCATTGTCCGATCCTTGTACTTCATTCCCGACGTGAACGGCAACGGTACGGCGGGCTATCACATCCTGGGCGGCGTTCAGCGTTCCATCGGCTATACCATGGATGGCATCAGCGCCAAATGGCCCGGCCTGGAAACCTTCGACCAGAACGACCAGGTGCTCCAGAGCACCACGGACGCGCTGGAGGAAGTCAAGATCATCACCACCGGCATGTCCGCCGAGTTCGGACACGCGGCGTCCGGCGCCGTGCAGTTGACCTACAGGTCGGGCACCAACCAGGTGCACGGCTCCTATGAAGACCGCCATATCTCGACTGCCATGGTGCAGCGGTCTTACTTCCAGGAAACCGCTCAACAGCCGTTCCGTTTCGACGAAATGGACGGCACCTTCGCCGGGCCGCTGTGGCTCCCCAAGATCTACAACGGCAAGAACAGGACTTTCTTCCTGTTTGGCTTCGCCAGACACATGGAGCACTGGGACTCGACCGACATGCAAGCCGTGCCGACCGCGGCCATGCTGGGCGGCAATTTTTCGATGGGAGGGATAGGATATCCGATCTACGACCCCCACAGCACCACGCTGGTGAACGCGGCGACCAACGCCTGGACCCGCACCCCATTTCCGAATGAGATTATTCCCACCAACGAGTTCGACCCCGTGGCAGCGAAGTTCCTCTCCTACACCCCCTGGGAACTGCCCAACGACACCGTGGATGCGGTTAATACCCCGAGCGGGCCGACCAATAACTTTCTCGGTTATGGCGTAAAGCCGATCCACCGGACCCGCTGGGACGTTAAGGTGGATCACGAAATCTCTTCCAAACACAAGATTACCAGCCGCTATTCGCAGGCGCACCACCGCGCGGCGCCGAACGGCGCTGTGGTGGCCGTGGCCTGGGGGGATTTGGACACGCAACGCATTTTGCAGCCCACCGACGTGATCCAGGGCGTGCTGACCGACACCTATATCATCAGCCCGACCACGTTTAACGAGATGCGCTTCGGCTACAGCCGCCGCGCCAATCAGACCATTGCCTGGGGCGTGGGTGGCAATTGGCCTCAGGTACTGGGCCTCCCCGGCGTCCCCCAAACTACGTTCCCGGAGTTTAACGTCGGTGACGGGGTCAGCTACAATACGCCCAATTATTACGAGGGTGACGAGACCACCTTTCAAGAGAACTTCACCAAGGTCTTGGGGCCTCACAACCTGAAGCTCGGCTATGAAGTCGTGCGCGAGAAATACGACGCCGCCAACGGCGCTATTCCTTCGGGCAGTTACAATTTCGGGGGTACGTGCCTCCCCTCCGCCACCGGTAGCGCCTGTACGGCCAACACCGGCAACAGCTTGGCCGCCTTCGAGTTGGGCTCGGTTACCAGCGCCACTTTCACCCAGCGTTTCGCCAACTGGCTGCCTCGCGGCTGGCAGCACGCCCTCTACATTCAGGACGACTGGAAGGTACGGTCGGGCTTAACCGTCAACCTGGGATTGCGCTGGTCCTACGAGACGCCGTTCGCCACCAAGTACAACCAGGAGTCGGAGTTCAATCCCGGCGTCATCGATCCGGTTAGCGGGCTGATGGGGGCCGAGACGCATCCCACCGGCTACCTGTACCGGAGCGATTGGAAAAACTTCCAGCCGCGCGTGGGCCTGGCCTGGAAGCTGGCTCCCAAGCTGGTGTTCCGCACGTCCTTCGCCCTCATGACCATGGACATTGGGCTGGGCGCCGGCAACCAGAGCCAGAACTTCAACGAATACTCGGGAACTTACAACATCACCCAGCCCAATGGCAACCCGTCGATCCCGTTCTACCTCTCGCAGGGGCCGGGCGTCCCCATCGTGTACCCGCAGGCGGCCAACGGCACGTTCCCCTTCAATCCGACCTCGGCGAGTTACAGTTCCCGGAGCACCAACTGGCTGGATCCGGGCCTGGTGAATCCGTACGTGATGAACTGGGCGGGTGGATTTGAATACGAGTTCGCTCGCAACTGGATGGTGGAAGCCCGCTATGACGGCAGCGCGTCGAATAAGCTGCTCGGCTCCTGGAATATCAACGAGATTCCACTCTACAATGAGCTGTACAACGGCAGCAACCTCGCGCAGTTGAACACCATCCACGGCAACACCCAGATCTGGAAGCCCTGGACGCAATTCGGGAGCGTTAACCTGCTCTCGAACTTCAACCACGCCAGCTATCACGGCGGAACCATCCGGCTCGAGAGGCGCTTGTCGAGCGGTCTCGTACTGACCGCCTTCGACACTTACTCCAAGGCCCTGGACGCATGCGACAACGAGTGCGGCGGCGGCGATACCTATTACGACCGCGCCCTGCAGAAAGGGGTGGCCGGCTACAACCGGACGCAACACGCCTTCGTGCAGGTGTCGTATCAGTTGCCCTTCGGGAGGGGCCAGCGCTTCATCAACACCAGCAGCCGGCCGATCGACTACATCTTCGGCGGCTGGAATCTCAGCTTCAGCCAGGTCTTCGATTCGGGCATCCCTTTCGGCCTGGGCTTCGGCAACAGCCCCTATAACTACCTCACCCCCGGCAACAACGGACCGAACATCCTGACCAACTACTCGGCTGCGCTGACGCCCAACTGGAGCGTCGGTCCCAACCGGTTCCCCACGACGACGCCGCCTCAGAACCCGTATTTCGTGTATTCCGATTTCGCCTATCCGGCGGCCTATACGCTCGGCAACATGGGCCGGAACATTTATAAGGGCCCCTTCACGACGTTCCAGGGATTCGCGGTGAAGAAGCAGTTCACCTTCAAGGAGAAGTACAAGGTCATGGTTCGTCTGGACGGCCATAACCTGCCTTGGAAACGGCCGAGCTTCACCACGCCCAATGCGACGTGGACCACGGCTGCCGGCAGTTTGACGCAGTTTGGATCGATGAGCGGAACCATGGGCGCATGGTCGGAGTACGGTTACAACCAGGCGACCTTGCAGTTAGGAGGCCGCTTCGAGTTTTAGCCAGACCCTAGTTGTTCGGGCGGACCCTCCCGGTCCGCCCCAATTTCACCTGGAAACGCCGACGGTCCTGCCGTCGGCGTTTCCGTTTTTGGTCCGCGAGTCCGGCGGGAATGGCGTGGCGGACCCCCAGGTCCGCGCGGGTCCCCCTGGACCCGCTCTTCCCGCGAAGAACCACCCTCGACAGGCTTGGCATTGGGCCAGAGTGCCCGCATGGCGGTCTGGAAGGCCTTTACGGCGATGGCGTGGCCCGTTTGGGCGGCTGCAGCAATCTTCGTGGCGCCTTCGAAAGGTAAGCCAATCGCTCCACCAGGGGCAACAGGCGGCGCACCGTGCGTCCGTGCAGAATCAGGCTGCCGGTCACCAGCGCGGGATGCGGGATGGTGGTGCAGCACCGCGAACAGACATCCACTTCGCCACCCCGGCCGGCCGCGTGCAATCGCCGCATCCGCTCCATCGCCGGGGAGTTCCAGATCTCCACCAGCGGCTGTTGGCCGATCTTGCCCACGGGTTCGCCGTCCAGCATGTAGCTCTGGCAGCAGGGATACGCGTCGCCATTCTGTTTTATGTACATCGGACCGCGCCACAAGTAATGGCAGGGATGCTTCCATTCTTCCGCCGCGTGGCCGGCGTCCGGGCGCATGAGGTTGGTCTCGTCCTCTTTGACGCGCACCTGGTCCACACCCGGCACGGCGCGCCAGAACGCCAGGAAATCGTCCACTTCGCCGGCGTTGCCCTCCATCTTCACCATCTGCACAACCACCTGAAGCGTGCTGCGGCGCTCGCTCTTCATGCGGGCGAAGCGCACGAAATTGTCGCGGACTTTTTCAAACTTCGCCCCCTTGCGGTAGAACTCGAAGGTCTCCTTCCTGGCCCCGTCGAAGCTCAGCGTGATCTGTTCCAGCGGCGAATCGAGCACCCGCCCGGCCATCCCCTCGTCGAGAAACACGCCATTGGTCGAAAGCAGCGTGGAAATGCCGTGGCGATGGCAAAACTCGATGCGCTCGAAAATGCGCGGATCCATGAACGGCTCGCCCAGGCCGATGAGCATCATGTGCTCGGCGGATTCACCCGCCTCGCGCACCAGCGTCTCAAACACCTCGCCGGCCATGTCTGCTTTGGGCTGCGGGTGGGTCTCCCGCGGGCACATGGGACAGTAGAGGTTGCACTTGGCGGTGGTTTCGACGATGTACTCCACTGGCAGCGCCGCCAGCCGGGAGCGGCGTCGCAGATAGCCCCACAGAAGCCTGGCGCGGTTCCATACCCTCATGCTGCATTCATTGTACCCGCCGGCCGCCGCTCCCTCAGAAGGTGTGAAATAATCCGGCAGGCCTTTCGGATTGACAGACGAAAGCGTCTGTCCCACAATGCTATCGAAGGACTTCCATCCTTGTGGGGCAGGCGCTTCCGCCTGCCAACCAATCATTCACAGCTTCTCAGGGTCGCGCTCTGAAGGCGCATCTGCGCGACCGGTCCCCGCTGGTAGCATGGATTCATGCTGGTCCTCGCTTCCCAGTCTCCGCGCCGCGCCGAAATTCTGCGCCAGTCGGGCATTCCCTTCGTGGTGCGCACGGCCCCGGTGGATGAAACGCCGCACCCCGGTGAGCGGCCCGAGGACTGCGTGCGCCGTCTGGCCGCTCTGAAAGCCCGCGCCGTCCCCTGCGCCGAGGATGAGGTCGTGCTCGGCGCGGACACCACCGTGGTGATCGATGGAGCGATGCTCGGCAAGCCCGCCGGCCCCGCCGAGGCGCAACGCATGCTGGCCTCGCTTTCCGGACGGCGCCACGAAGTGATCACCGGCGTCTGCCTGCGCGGCTCCGCCGGGACGGTCCTCGACTGGGCTTCCACCAGCGTCTGGTTCGCGCCCATGACCGCCCGCGAAATCCGCGACTACGTGTCGAGCGGCGAGCCCATGGACAAAGCCGGCGCCTACGCCATTCAGGGCCTGGCCTCCAAGTTCATCGAGAAAATCGAAGGCTGTTACTTCAACGTGGTGGGCCTGCCGGTGGCCCTGGTGTACCGCCATTTGCTCGCATGGCGGGTTGAGTAAGCCAGCCCGGCTGCTCGCGCACGCGAGGCATGCCTCGCCCCTACGGCGCTGTAGGGGCCGGGGCATGCCCGGCCCTTTTTCCCTACTTGATTTCGCCGTGCATGGCGGCCTTGGTGAATTGTCCGGACGAGTTGAGCGTGTAGTTCCAGTCGCTGATGAGCGTGGGACCCCATTCCGGATCGAAGCACCACACCGTCCAACTGATGCCCTTGCCCTCGAGATACTTGATGATCGCCGGACCGTAGGCGGCATTGCTTCCACCGCCGAAGCCGCCGCGCCCGCCAGCCGGCGCGGCGCCAGGCGCCGGAATCGGGGTTCCCGGAGCGGCGAATCCGCCGAATTCCGTGGCCATGAGCGGGTACTTGGCGGCCGCGAAACCAAAATCCTCTTCCCACGCCGGCGGCCACGGCTGGGGCCTCTTGTTGGCATAGGGGTGTATGGTATAACCGATGCCCTCCGCCGCGATGGGGTCGAGGTGCAGCGGCGTCAGATCGTAGGCCCAATCGAAACCGGCCACCATGGGGATCACCTGCTGGGTGTTGGCGCGAATAATGGCGATCTCATCTTCCACGATGGTCTTCCACGTTTCCCAGTTAACCCTGCCAAACGCCGCCGGTTCATTGAAGAGCTCGAAGAAGGCCACCGTGTTATTGCGGTTGAAGTGGCGGGACATGGCGCGCCAGAACCCGAACGTCTCTTCCTTGGTGGTGTCGTACATGGGGTCCTGATAAACGCCCGAGGTCATGTTGCCGATGGAGTGCCAGTCGATCATGACGTACATGTCCAGCTCCGTGCACCATTGCACGGCCTGGTCCAGCAGCTTGATGTATTCCACTCCGCCGCGTTCCCGCCAGGCCACCGGGTGGACCGGGATGCGGACCAGCATAGTCCCCATCTCCTTGACTTTGACGAAGTGATCCCTGCTCCAGTGCCCCTGCTGCTCGAGCTTGTCGGGATCGGAGATGGCCAGCCCGCGGAACAGCACCGGCTTGCCATCGGGATCGACGAAGCGATTGCCCTTAACCGAGATCAACGGCATCTTCGTGGGGTTCGGGAGGGGAGCGCCGCGGCCGGCCCCAGGCCCCTGGTCCCGCCACCAAGTGTGCGGGGCGCGCACCGGCGCGGGCGGCTGCGCGGCGGCGCCCCGGCCCGCCGGCGGCGCGGTCTGCGCCAATAGCATGACGCGGCAGCACATCAGCGCCAGCGCAACGGCTCCGATAACAATGAATCGCTTCATGGCACACCTCTTTCCGAATGCGCAGGAAACGCCGGCGCTCGAGGGCCCCGCGGTTAGCGTTTCAGGCTTTCAGCGGCATGGTAGCACGCTGCAAGGCGGGGCTAACCAGGCCTTCTACCGGGCGTTCAGGCGTGACGTGGAGCAGGCACTCCCGCCTGCCGCGTCGGCATGTGCCGACGCCCCGGCTCGACGCACTGTCCGCACCCCCGAACGTGTCGAGAAGAGATTCCGAACTCCTGATATCGTGGAACCGGAGTTGAGCCCCAGTGGAGGCGGGCAAGCTAAAGCATGCCCCACGACGGATGAGATCGGCCCGCCTGGTGGGGCATGCTTTAGCTTGCCCGCCTCCGCCACGCGCCGATTATGGGTCAACCCATTTTCCTCGACCGCCCAAAGTCGCGGGGTGAGATCAGGAGTTCGAGTGCGTGCGCCACGTCTTCGGGCCACCTGTGAGACATGCAGGCTAGAGAAGCGCCCTGGGTATTGGCTGCGCCTGGATTCCCGCGATTCGCGTCAGAATCCGAGAATCCGGCACTTTCATGTCGCACATCCCAACCAGGACTATCAGGACCCATGCGGCATTCCCGCTTCATGCCGCCCAAATCGGACAAGGCGCAGCCCCTCCAAAGCGGTAGAAAATTCTTATTCTAATTTCAGATCTTACTCGCCGACATGAATCTTGCGGTTCGCGGTTGCGTCACCGGTACGATTTGCCGACCCGGCGCGGCCACGTTACCGATTCGCGATTACGAAGGAGACCCATGCCGACCCTCGCTTCGTCGCGCTCCGAGGTGAGCTGCGAGAATGACGCCAATGAACAGGCCAGAATCTGCGGATGCCTCTCCAAATTGCCCGCATTTTCTCCGTCCGCTTTGCATCTCCTGGGCGTGTCGACCGAAAGCGACTCCGCCATGGAGTCCTTCTCCGAGGCCTTCAAGTCCGATCCGGCGCTAGCCGCCGACCTCCTAGTGGTCGCGAACTCGGCCGCGTTCGCCTCGTGCTGCCGCATCGAGACGATTCGTCACGCACTCACCTTCCTCGGTCTGGACAGGGTTCGGTCGCTGGCGTCCACGATAGCCCTCAGAATAACCATGCGTACTTCGCAACGCAAGGAAGATGTGCGTCCGGTGTGGGCGCACAGCATCGCGGCAGCCGTGATCGCCGAGGAACTTGGGACGATCCACCGCATGCCCGAACTATACACGGCGGCGCTGATGCACGATCTGGGCCGGTTGGGACTGCTCCTGGCCGCTGGATCGAGGTACACGGAAGTCCTCTCGGCGACTTTTGACGACCTGGAAGAGTCGAACCGGCTGGAAAGGGTGCTTTTTGGCATAGATCACTGCCAGGCCGGAGTCATGCTTGGGCGAACGTGGAATTTCCCCGCCGGACTGCAGGCGAACATGGGCGAGCACCACGAGAGCGTTCCGCCGAGCGCGCCCCGGCAATTCGTCCAGATGGCCTGCATGGCGGCCGATTTCCTGGGGTTTCCGGAAGTGCAACGGCGCGATCTGGAACTCACGGCGCCGGTGTGGGAAAAGACCGGGCTCTCGCTGGACCGCATCCGCGAGAAGATCGTTCGGCGCACGGCTCTTCTCGACGCATGAGGTTCTGACAGCCTCTGGAGCGCGTTGTCGGCGGCCTGAAGGGTCGCCTAACGGGATCGGGGCGCGTTTGATTCTTACGGCCCAAATGGGCCAGAATCCAGTTTGGGGTTGCTTCCAAGCAAACTGTTATGGCGCCCATCCGGCTTTCCACCGCTGAGGTTGTCTTTTTAGGATGGCTTGTCTCCGGGCTGATCTCGGCTGTTCGTTTGAGGGCGCAGGCGCCGGCGGCGCCGGTGCACGAGCGCCGCGAGACGCGCCACGGGGCCACCGTGATCGACAACTACTACTGGCTCCGCGAGAAAGCGAATCCCGAGACCATCCGGTACCTGGAGGCGGAGAACGCTTACACCGAGGCCATGACCGAGGCGCTCAAGCCCTTCGAAAACGCGCTCTACGACGAGATGCTGGCGCGCATCAAGCAAACCGACCTGAGCGTTCCCGCGCGGCGCGGCGATTACCTCTACTACTCCCGCACGGAAGAGGGCAAGCAGTATCCGATCCAGTGCCGCCGCAAGGGGGCCATGACCGCGCCCGAGGAAGTCGTGCTCGATCTGAACGAGCTGGCGGGCGGGCGGAAATTCGTGGGGCTGGGCGCGTTCTCCCTCAGCGACGATCAAAACCTGCTGGCCTACACCATCGACTATGCCGGTTTCCGGCAATACAGCCTCCATGTGAAGGACCTGCGCACGGGCCAGACGCTGCCGGACACCGCCGAGCGCGTCACCTGGGTGGAATGGGCGGCCGACAACAGGACGCTTTTCCTGACCACCGAGGACGCCGTCACCAAGCGTTCCGATAAGCTGTGGCGGCATGCGCTCGGCGAGGCAGCCTTTGAGCCGCTGTACGAAGAGAAGGACGAGCTGTACGACATTTCGATCTTGAAGACGCGCGACCGGAAGTACCTGTTGCTGGAGATCGGTGCCACCGATACCACCGAGTGCCGCTACCTGCGCGCGGATCGCCCGTCGGACGACTTTGCCGTCTTCCTGCCGCGCGAGAAGAAGCACCGCTATTACGTGGACCACCGCGAGGGCCTCTTCTATATCCGGACCAACAGGAACGCGGTGAATTTCCAGGTGGTCGCGGCGCCGGAGAACAATCCCGCTTCCGCAAACTGGAAGACCTTCATCGCCCATCGGGAGGATGCGCTCATCGCGGGGATCGACCTCTTCCAGGATTTCGCCGTGGCCCTCGAGAAATCCGAGGCCCTGGACCACCTGCGCGTTCACAATTTCCGGACCGGCGCATGGACCGCCATCGAGTTTCCGGAGAAGGTCTACGCGGCTTCCCCCGGCGTCACGCCGGATTTCGAATCCACCGCCTATCGCTACAACTACCAGAGCTTCTCGACGCCGCCCAGCGTCTACGACTACGACGCCGCGAGCGGCGAATCCACCCTATTGAAACGCCAGGAGACGCTGGGCGGCTACGACCCGGCCCAATACGTCTCCGAGCGCTTATGGGCGCCGGCGCACGACGGGCAAAGAGTCCCGGTCTCCATCGTCTACAAGAAGGGCTTCCGGCGCGACGGCAGCCAGCCGCTGCTGCTCTACGGCTACGGTTCCTACGGCATCGGCATGCCGGTGAATTTCAGCAGCGACCGCTTGAGCCTGCTCGACCGCGGGGTAGCCTATGCCATCGCGCACATACGCGGCGGCGACGAAATGGGAGAGAAGTGGCGCCTGGACGGCATGCTCATGAGCAAGAAGAACACCTTCCAGGACTTCATCGCTTGCGCCGAATATCTGACCAAGGAAAAGTGGACTTCCAAGGACCGGCTCATGATCGAAGGCCGCAGCGCCGGCGGCCTGCTGATGGGCGCGGTGGTGAACATGCGCCCGGAGCTGTTCCGCGCGGTCCACATGGGCGTGCCGTTCGTGGACGTGATGAACACCATGATGGACGCATCGCTGCCGCTGACCGTGGGCGAGTACCTGGAGTGGGGCGACCCGAACGGGAAGGCGGCGTACGATTACATGAAATCGTACAGCCCGTACGACAACCTCGCGAAGGGCGAGTACCCCGCCATGCTGGTCACCACCAGCCTGAACGACAGCCAGGTGATGTACTGGGAGCCGGCCAAGTATGTGGCCCGGTTGCGCACGCTCAAGACGGACTCGAAGCCTTTGCTGTTGAAAATCAAGATGGACCCGGCCGGCCATAGCGGCGCATCCGGCCGCTACGACAAACTGCGGGACCAGGCCTTCGAATACGCCTGGATGCTGAGCCAGGTGGGGATAAACAGGTAAGCGCGACGATCGAGTACCGGGTGGGCAACCGGCCGGACCGGGGCGCCGGTATCGAGCTGTACCGTGCCTCCACGTTGGGCCAGACGCCGGTTAGAAGGCCGGCGGCAAGCCCGAAGGCTTGACCCCACTTGTATGTCGCACACCCTCCGCGCGGAGCGGACGCCGCGCGGCCCCTGCTATATTGGAATTCCCCCATGCAAATCGAGAAAGTGTACGAGCCGCAGCGGTTCGAGCCGCATTGGGCGCAGTGGTGGATCGATTCCGGCGTCTTCCGCGCCTGCAGCCGGGGGTCCGCGCCGGTATTTTCTTTGGTGATCCCGCCGCCCAACGTGACCGGAGTGCTGCACATCGGCCACATGCTCGAACACGCGGAAATCGATGTCACCATCCGCTGGCGCCGCATGTTGGGAGACAACACCCTGTGGCTGCCCGGCACGGATCATGCCGGCATCGCCACGCAGATGGTGGTGGCGCGCCAACTGGCCGAAGAAGGCGTGAACTACCGCGACCTGGGGCGCGAAAAGTTCGAGGCGCGCGTGTGGGAGTGGAAGGCGCGGTCCGGCGACACCATCAAGCGCCAGATGATCCGCCTGGGCGCGAGCTGCGACTGGAGCCGCGAGCGCTTCACGCTGGACGAGGGGCTCTCGCGGGCGGTGCGCGAAGTCTTCGTGCGGCTCTACGAAAAGGGCCTCATCTACCGCGGCGAGTACATGGTGAACTGGTGCCCGAATTGCCACACGGCGCTCTCGGATCTCGAGGTGGCGCACTCCGATACGCAAGGCTGGTTGTGGCACATCCGCTACCCCATCAACGGCCTGGCGGACGGGGCCGTGGTGGTAGCCACCACGCGCCCCGAGACCATGCTCGGCGATACGGCGGTGGCCGTGAATCCCAAGGATGAACGCTATACCAGCCTGCACGGGCGGACGGCGCAGCTTCCTCTGATGGACCGCGAGATCCCCGTGATTCTCGACGAGCTCGCCGACCCGGCCTTCGGAACCGGGGTGGTGAAGGTGACCCCGGCGCACGACCCCAACGATTTCGAGGCCGGCCGCCGCCACAACCTGCCCAAGGTGAAGGTGATCGACGAAGAAGGCCGGATGACGGCCGCGGCCGGCCCCTACGCGGGACTCGACCGCTTCGAAGCGCGCCGCCGGGTGGTGGCCGATCTGGAGGCGCTCGGCCTGCTGGTGAAGAAGGAAGACTACCCGCTCAGCCTGGGGACGTGCGCGCGCTGCAAGACGCCCGTGGAGCCGCTCATTTCCACGCAGTGGTTCGTGTCCACCAAGCCGCTCGCCCAAAAGGCCATCGAGGCGGTGGAATCGGGCCGCATCGAGTTCATTCCGGCCAACTGGTCGAAGACCTATTTCGAGTGGATGTACAACATCCGCGACTGGTGCATATCCAGGCAGCTCTGGTGGGGCCATCGCATTCCGGCCTGGCACTGCGGCGAGTGCCGCGAAACGGTGGTGGCGCGGGAGGCGCCGGCGAACTGCCCGCGCTGCGGATCGGCGCGGATGGCGCAGGATGCCGATGTGCTCGATACGTGGTTCAGCTCCGCGCTGTGGCCGTTCTCGACGCTCGGCTGGCCCGACAAAACGGACGATCTCACCACCTTCTATCCCACCTCGCTGCTCATCACCGGCTTCGACATCCTGTTCTTCTGGGTGGCGCGCATGGCCATGATGGGAATCGAGTTCATGGGCGACGTTCCTTTCCGGCAAGTGTACATCCACGGCCTGGTGCGGGACGCCGAGCGGCAGAAGATGTCGAAGACGCGCGGCAACACCATAGACCCGCTGGTGGTCACTGAAAAGTACGGCACCGACGCGGTGCGCATGGCGCTGCTGCAAGGGGCCGCGCCGGGCACCGACATCGTTCTCACCGAAGAGCGCATGGCGAGCTCGCGCGACTTCGCCAACAAGATCTGGAATGCGGCGCGTTTCCTGTTTCTGAACATGGAGCGCTGCGGCGTGGAGCCCTGGGTTCCCGAAAGGCTGGAGGAGTACCGTCCCGAGTCGGACCAGGACCCCCTGGAAGCGCCCATCGAAGACCGCTGGATTTTCAGCCGCCTGAACGACACCGCCGAGCTGGTGAACCGCGCCATCGGCCAGTACCGCTATCATGAGGCGGCGCAGGCGCTGTGGCGCTTCCTGTGGCACGAGTTCTGCGATTGGTACGTGGAGCTGAAGAAGATGCGCTTCCGGGAGAACTCCGGCCCCAACGCCGATTGGCGGAACATCCTGGCGGCTTTCGAAACAGCGCTGCGCCTGCTGCATCCGGCCATGCCGTTCCTTACCGAAGAGCTTTGGCAGCGCCTGGCCAAGGGCGCGGCTGGCCGGCCGGCTTCCATCGCTCTGGCCGGCTTCCCACAATACCGCCGGGATCTCACGGACCACGCAGCCGAGCGCGAAATCGGCGTCGTGCAGGAGCTGGTGACCATGGCGCGCACCCTGCGGGCGGAAAGCAAGCTCGACCCCAAGCAGCAATTGCGGGGGGTGGCATATGCGCGCGCCGAGGCGCTCGAGTTGGCCGAACGGGGCGCGGAAGCCGTCCAAAAACTGGCCAACGTCAAGATCGAGTTTAGGGCCGAAGCCGCGCCCCACGCCGGCGGCGCGACGGCCATGCGCTCCTCGGCGCAGTTCGACCTGGTCTTGGAGTTGCCCCAGGCGCAGCAGGAGGCGCAACGAAAGCGCCTGGCAAAAGACCGCGACCAGCTCGCCAAGAATGTAGTCAATTCCAAGCGGCAGTTGAGCGACGAGACCTTCCTCGGCAAGGCCCCGCCGCAGGTGGTGGAGAGCATCCGGAAAAAGCTGGTGGAATACGAGGAACAGTTGTGCAAGATAGAGGAAGCGCTGGGCGGCCGGCCATGAAACCCGTGCCTGGGGTGTGGAAATGCGACCGCTTCTTGACGCGGAAACGCTTTGACGCGGAGACGCGGAGACGCGGAGAATTCATAAGCGAAGGTGGAGAAACGCAAAGAACGCCTTGGTGGAAATCCGTTCCAGCGTTCCCAATTCCGTTCTTCTTTCTTTGTAATTCTCCGCGTCTCCGCGTCTCCGCGTCAAACGTTCTGTTCTCCCTTTCCTCCCCAAGTCCTCCGCGTCTCCGCGTCTCCGCGTCAAACGTTCTGTTCTCCCTTTCCTCCCCAAGTCCTCCGCGTCTCCGCGTCTCCGCGTCAAACGTTCTGTTCTCTCTTTCCTCTCCAAGTCCTCCGCGTCTCCGCGTCTCCGCGTCATTCTTGGGGTCGCTCTCATGACGCCCAACGGCTGGACCTCTGCGGCGGTCCTCGAAATCGTGCGTTTGGCGCTCGATGAGGACATTGGGACGGGCGACATCACTACCCAGGCCTGCGTTCCGGATTCGCTCAACGCCCGCGGCCGTTTCCTGGCGCGGGAGCGGCTGGTGCTGGCGGGCCCTTCTCTGCTTCCCGTGATTTACGGGCTGCGCGGCGGGGTCCACGAGCTGAAGATTTTCAAGCATAGCGGCGACCGCTGCGAGGACGGCGAGATCGTCGCGGAGGTGTTCGGGTCCGCACGGACGCTGCTTGAATGCGAGCGCGTGGCCCTCAATTTCATGCAGCGCCTGAGCGGCGTGGCCACCACCGCGCGCCTGTTCGCGGAGCGGGTTATGGGGACGCGCTGCCGCGTGCTCGACACCCGCAAGACCATGCCGGGCCTGCGCGTGCTGGAGAAACTGGCCACCGAAGCTGGCGGCATCACCAACCACCGCATGGGGCTCTACGACGCCATCCTGGTGAAGAACAACCACATTGCCGCCGCGGGAGGCATGAGCAACGCCATCGCGCGCGTGCGTCCGCTGGGCATACCCGTGACGGTGGAGGCGCGCACGCGTCTGGAAATGCGCGACGCCCTGGAGGCCGGGGCCGAGCGCCTGCTGCTCGACAACCTGGAGCCGGCCGAGGCCGCGGAGTGGATCCGCGAAATCAACGGCCGCGCCACGGTCGAGCTTTCCGGAGGAATCACCATCGAAAACGTTCGCGCCTACGCCGAGGCCGGGGCCGATTACGTGTCCTCCGGCGCCATCACGCATTCCTCGCGCGCCATGGACATCAGCTTCCGCCTGGATCTGGCATGACCCCTCTCGATATCGACCGCGTTCGCCAGGCGCTCCCCGGAAAGCGCATCGAATACTACCGGACCGTCGATTCCACCATGAACGCGGCGGCGCGTCTGGAACCGGGGGCCGTGGTGGTGGCCGAGGAACAGACGGCGGGCCAGGGCCGCCACGGCCATGCGTGGCACTCGGAGCCGGGCAGCGGAATCTACTGCTCGATGGTGCTCGACCCCTCGCCGGCGCTGACTCTGGCGCTGGGCCTGGCCGCCCAGAACGCCATTTTCGAAGCCACGGGACTGCACTGCGACCTGCGCTGGCCCAACGACCTGATGCTGGGCGGCAAGAAGGTGGCCGGCGTTCTGGCGCAGGGCAGTGAGGGGCGCGCCATCGCCGGCATCGGCATCAACGTGAACCATACGTCCTTTCCGCCGGAATTGGCCGGCGAAGCCGCCTCGCTGCGCGGGTGGGGGCCCCGAAGAACCCCCGGTTGGCAGGCGGAAGCGCCTGCCCCACAGGCCGGCGAATCCTCCGACAGCCCGGCGAGGCAGCCTTGTGGGGCAGGCGCTTCCGCCTGCCAACCGGCGGTTCCACAAACTCCCCGCCCGGAACTCTGCCGGGAAGATATTCTGATCGCGCTGCTGCGGGCGGTGGATATCTACGCCGCGCTGCCGCGAGCCGAAATCCTGCGGCTCTTTGCGCAGTCCTCCTCCTATGCCCGCGGCCGCCACGTGGTAGTGCAGCAGGCGGACGGCGCGATTGAAGGCGTCACGGCGGGCCTGGACCCCGCCGGATTTTTGATTTTGCGCAGGGACGATGGAACCGATACCCTGATACTGGCTGGAGGCGTGCGTGCTGCTGGCGCTTGACGCGGGAAATAGCAACATTACCATCGGAGCCTTCGAGGGGCGCAAGCTGGTTTTCCAGTGGCGCCTGCGCACCGTGCACGATCAGACGGCCGACGAATGGGGCATCCTGCTGCATAACCTGTTCGGCCCGGCGAACCTCGATATCGAAAGCGTGGACGGCATGGTCATCTCGAGCGTGGTGCCGCCCATCGATTCCACCCTGGCGTCCATGGCGGAACGCTATTTCCATACGGAGGCCATGTTCGTGGGGCCGCGCACGGATCTGGGCCTGACCATCCGCTACGACAATCCCGAGGAGGTGGGCGCCGATCGCCTGGTGAACGGCGTGGCCGGGTTCCACAAATACGGCGGTCCGTGCGTGATCGTGGACCTGGGGACCACCATCAACTTCGACGTGATATCGAGAGACGGCGAGTACCTCGGCGGGGCCATCGCGGTGGGCATCGGGATCGCCATCGACGCCCTGTTCTCGAAAACCGCGCGCCTGCCGCTGGTGGATTTCCGGCCGCCCAAGGACGTGATCGGCTCCAATACCGTGGCCAGCATGCAATCCGGGCTGTACTTCGGCGCAATCGGCATGATCGACGGAATTCTGGAGCGCATCATCGCCAAGATGGGTCCGGATACCAAGACCGTCGCCACCGGAGGCCAGGCGCATTTGATCGTCAACGGGTCGCGCTATCTCACCACGGTGGACGAGCACCTCACGCTCGAAGGACTGCAAATGATCTGGGAGCGGAATCACCCCCGGTGAGCGAGCCAGACGACAGCCACGCGGCTTCCACCGAACCGGGCCAGGCCTGGGTCTGCAACTACTTCAACTACTTCACGGAGATCGAAGAGCACTTCCAGCGCGCGCGCGGGACGGGGCTGTTTCTGCTCTCGCCGCTCGATTGGGCGCTGATCGACACCTGGAAAGACGCGGGCGTGCCGCTCGAAGCGGTGATGCGGGGCATCGATTTGGCCTTCGAGAAATGGCGCGGCCGGAAGGTGAAAACGCGCATGGTGAACTCGCTGGCGTTCTGCGCGCAGGCGGTGCTCACCGAAGCGCAAATCATGGCTGCGGCGGGGGCCGGACGCGCCGCGCGCCGGGAAGCCGCGGCGCCGTTTTCCATCGAGGAGCTGCACGGTTATCTGCGCGCGAGCGCCGCCGCGCTGCCCGCCGGGTATGAAGAGATCTCTAGCGCCCTGGAGCGCCTGGCGGCGGAAGTGGACAAGCACTACGCCGACCTGGAGGCGCTGGAGCAGCGCCTGACCGTGCTGGAAGAAAAGGCCGTAGCCCTGGCGCGCACCCGGCAGAGCGAAGAGCGGATGTTCGAGGCGCGGCGCGAGCTGGACCGCCAGTTGCGGCCGTACCGCGGCAAGATGACGGCCGACCAGTTGGCCCTGCTCGAGAAACGCTACCTTGAGCGAAACCTGCTGGAAGCCGAGGGCCTGCCGCGGTTGAGCTTGTTCTACATGCGGTAGGAGTTTTGGCTGCCTGGCTTCACGAGCTTCACGGCTGAATCAGAAGCAGTGGAATCTCGCGAAAGTGAACATCCAGCGTCAGGAGTTGAAGCCCGTGCTCCAGGGCGGAGGCAGCGATCCAGACATCGTTGCGCGGAATGGGCCGGCCTGCCTTTCGCAAATACACATCCACCTCGGCATACCGCAGCGCGGTCTCTTCGGTCACCTTCAAGACGCGAACCGATGGCTTACTCAGGAATTGCGCCAACTGCGCGGTGTTCTCCGCCCAGCGATTTCCGGCCCGGAATCCGCTGTACAACTCGCCTAAGACAACGGCTGAAACAGCTACCGTCTCCGATCGCCGCATCACTTCGAGAATAGGCTGGTGTCCGCGCAGCAGCGCCGAATAAGCCGACGTGTCGAGCAACACATTCACCCGGCCGCCTCCCAGTCCGAGGGATCCATTTGACGCATCTCGGCCAGAGCCGCGTCGAACGCGTCGGCCTCCGCACTCGACCATGCTCCGCGGAACTCCTCAAAATCGGAGTTCTCGGCCGGTCTGCGCAGTTGCGCCTCCAGCAATCGAAGGGTGGCCTTATTGAGGCTGATGCCTTCGCGACGGCTGGTTTCAAGAATCGCCTTTTCGACTTCCTGAGGCAGGTTCCTGAGAGAAATCGTCATGAATCCACTGTAGCACAAGACGATTCATTATGCATCATAATGTGATGCATAGAAACGCGAGCACGGATCAGTTGGGCCACCGCAAGCCCGGAAGAACCGGTGATTGCATAACGAGCTCCGTTATACCGCCAGTGTTATGACGCGGCCCGTGGCGCTGCCCCGTGCGCCACGCATCTACCAAAAGTAGTCCCGAAACAGCTTGCTGTCGATCTGGCTCATCTGCGGCGAGGGCATCTCCTGGGTTTCAAAGCAGCGGATCTCACGCGACCATTGCGCCAGGTCGGCTTGCAGCCGCCGGTGATCGGCCTCGCTGCGGAAACCGAGGGTGGCCTCGTCGCCGAGGAGGTTGGCCATCTCGCCGAAACCTCCGGCGGCGCCGCGCGCCCCGCGGGCCTCGTCCGGGTGATCTTTCTCCTGCGCGTAGGCGTACGCCAGGATGGCCGCCTCGATGCGGCCGGCGCGCGTCCTCTGCTCTCGGGCGCGTGCGCGGTAGCGCTGCACCGCTTCCGTCGAGAGCAGTCCCCCGAGACGTGGCATGCGGTTGTTGCGCGAATACTCCGCCAGCCAGGCAGCCTCCTGGGAACCGACGCGCGCCAGGTTGCGCGCCGCCTCGCCGAGCGGCGCCGGCCCATTCAGAGTCACGATCGAGTTCAGCCAGGTTCCGCCGTGGATGGTCAGCAATCCGCGCGCGGCCATGTCGCGCAGCGCCGGATCGTCGGGCGGTACAGGGAGCGCGTAGACCTTCACCCCCGCGGAAAGGCGTTGCGCCGGGTCCACACGGGGCTGCACTTCCACCCAGTGGCCGCGCTCGAAGGTCATGGGGACGAATACGGCCATCGAAACGCATTGCGTGGCGTTCCACGTGTTCACCAGCCGGTGGTTCAGTCCAGCATGGCCGATCACCTCGGCGAGTTGTCGCCGTTCGTTCCAGTCGAGCATGCGCGGGCTGCGCGGGCCGAAGTTCCACATCGCCTCGAAGGCCAGCGCCGGCAGCGTGAAGGGGAAGATGGTGGCGAGCGCGGTCAGGCCGGCCGTGAACGCAGTCCGGAAGCGGGGTGCCATCCAATCCCTGAATCTCGCCAGTTCGAGGCCCGCGATCACCGCCAGCGGCAGGGTCGCCTGTAGCAGGAAGCGTTTGTAGTCTTGCACGATCCACGGCGCCGCCGCTGCCAGCCAGGCCGCCAGGAACACGTTTCGGCGCGGATGTCGGCACAGCCGGACGATCCCGAACGCCGCCGGGAGGTAGGTGAGCGGGGCCAGCATCAACGCCTCGTCGCCGCGCCGGCCGCGATACCACGCGAGATTGCCCAGGAAGTGGATGGTGTACGGGCTGGTGAGAATCGCCGTGGCGCCGCCGACGATGGCCAGCGCCTTCCAGCGCCGCTGCAGGGCGGCCGCCACGAGTATCGCCAACGGGGCCATGGCGTACCCGGCGAGGTGGCTGTAAATCGCGGCGGAGGTGAACAGAATCGCCGGCGGCAGGCGGTCCTCCACGAAACACCAGGTTGCCCAGGCGGCGAAGATGAAGGCCCAGCCCGAAGGGATACCCACCGCGAACGAGAGCGAAGCGAAGAGCGCGCCCGAGAGCAGCGCTACGGAAAACAGCGCCGCCCAATCGCCTCCGTAACGCCGCGCGAAGAACCAGACGGTGAACATGGCCGCCGCCCACTGCGCCAGCGCCAGAATCGCGTTGGCGCGCACGTAATCCATGCCGCCGCCCCCCAGGATGCGGCCCAGGTATCCGACGGCCATGTGCATCAGGGGACCTTGCAGGTTGGGCCTCCCGCCGGGGCCGAAATTGATGTAGTCCCACCAGGCGGCGCCGTGCTCGCCATACCAGCGCGCCAGCGACACGTGGTATCCGGAGTCTATGCTCACGAAGTAATCCGGCAGGGTCATCAGAAGCAGGATGCCGTGAAGGGCGATAAGAGCAATGGTCGCGGCGCGTGCGGGCTTGCTCATAGGTCCATTCTAGATTGCTACCACTCCCAGGGCTTGAACCGGTGCTGCTATTCACCCCGGTGAGGATGGGCGAGTCGCGTCTGTAGTTTAGGGTAGCGGTCTAACCACCAGCATCTCGATATCCCGCCGGGTCGGAGTAAGGACGATACCCGTTTGATCGCGGAGCATCTGGAGAAACTCGTCGGTACTTCGAGCTTTCCCGTGAACCTCTATATCGTAACTTCCTTTCAAGTTCGTCTCGTCGACGATGGGGCGGTTCAGTCCCCGTTCCAGCGCCAGGCGAAAAAAATCCATCGTACTGTTGTCCGCTGAGATCTCTGAGATCCCGCCGCTCGAAAGGTCCAGGGCGGAAGCCATTTTGCGAAGCGTCTCGATGTCGGGTGGCGCACCATCGGCGGGAACCACGTATTCCAGATCTGACCGGCCTATACCGACGATAAATCCGACTCCAGGGCCCCCTTCATCAGTTTTCGCCTCCGGAGTCTTGCCGTCCAGGGCGGTCATCACGTACACGTCCATCGGTCTGTTTTCAACCGTCATCGAGACCCGGAAGTGTTTCTCGATGCCTTCCTGCACCAGACGGTACATCGCCTCCGGGCCCAACTCGCGAGGCGCGGCCACAACGAAATCGTAGCGTTCGCCATTATCGAGAGACGCAGGCAAAACGATGCGGCTCGGGTCTTTCCCGTACACCTTCGAAATCATCGCCCTGACATCAAAGCCCCGTTGCACAAAGTAATCCAGGCCTTCAAAACCGAAATTGCCGCGCGTGCTCGATGGCGAAATGTGGACCTCGTACGATGGCGGGATATCTGGCTTGGCTTCGGGTTGTCGCCAGCGGTGCGGCTCGGCCTCCAAACGGACCGCCCGGCCGGCAAGAATGGCATTCATCTGTGAATCGTCCGGGTCACCTTTGATGGCCAGGACACGCCCTTCCTGAACCGCTCTGATTTCCCGCTCTGTCGGAATTATGAAGGTGAAGCCGGCGATTCTGCCGTTGGTGTCGATAATCGCTCCTCCGGCCCCCTCCACACCGTATACGCGGGCAGTGTCCCACTTCGCGTCGAGCAGCAGCCAGCCACTCACCGGGTGCTTCTGAAGCCACGGATCGAGCGTCGATTCCTCTTCCGAGGCGATCCACACGAAATTGACCGACTGACCCGCGAACCTGGCAACCAACTCGTTCCACTCCGACACCGGCCGTTCATTGGCAGAGACATTCGGGAGGAATGCGATCACCGTCACGCGCCCCAAGAAGTTCCCCAGTGCGCGGTCCGAGTCGCCTGCAAATCGCAGGATTTTGGTCCAGACTATGTTAGGCGCCAAATCCCCCGCCTTGATTGGAGCGGGACCTTGTCCGAAGACAGACAAGACCGCGATTGTGAGTAAAGCCAGAAGCACTCGCAGTGGCATTCGGGCGCAGCCTCCCTTGCAAGGATACTCTTTCGCCCGGACGCTTTCAACCACGGCCGGAAATACTTGCAAGCACTGTCCAACGATTGCAGTTCTTGAGTGGACTTACGGGAACTTTCCCAAGGGCGCACCGGCAACATGGCTTCTGCCGTGGCGCCCCGCGTTTCTCTATAGGTTGAGGAAATACGTGAGCGAACTTCCAAGACTGAGTACTTGGTTAGTCGAATTCCCAAGGCTTGAAGCGATGCTGGTGTTCGGCCATGTCTACGCGTTTGCCCCGAAAGCGCACGCCCTCTAATTCCAGGCGGGTGCGTTGTTCGAGGCCCGCTTCGAATTTGAGTTTGATTTGTCCGCCGGCGCCCACCACCCGCTGCCACGGCAGAGCGTTACCTTCGCGCTGCAACAACTGCGCCACGTGACGGTGATACAGCGGGTACCCGGCGGCGGCCGCCACCTGGCCATAGGTGGCCACTTTCCCGCGCGGAATCCGGCGGATGGCCTGGCGCATGGCGGCGTCGCGCGAAGCGCTTTTGGGAGCGCGCAGCAGGCGGCGTGTGGCTTCTTGGGATGTCAGGCCGTGCTTCATATCCGGTTCGAAAAGCCCCGAGGAGTTGACAGACGACAAACACCGATCGTCTGTCCCACAAGGTTACTGGCACTTTTCGGCGCTCAGCAACTCCTTTTCCATTTTCAGCGCGATGCAACCGGGGGTCTTGAGCTCTTCCATCGAAAGGCCGTTCCAATAGAGGGTGGCGGGAACCCAGTGCGGCGGTATGTTCACCTGCAACTGGGTCACCGTGCGCGTCACAATCTGGATTTCCCTTTCCTCCACAATGAATCTAGCCTGCGCGCGGGCGGTGGCGAACGTGTCCCGCTTGGGCAGCACGATGCGCGTCTCCAGGCGCAGGCGGTTCTTTCCGCGCTCCACCATCACCGCGGCGGGTTTCTCCTCCACGGTGGCGTACATGGTTTCGGCGAACTGGCGGGCGTTTTCGATGGGCTTGCCGTCAAGCGAAACCAGGCGGTCGCCGTTCTTGAGCGGACCGCTGTATTTATCCGGCAGCGAAATCAGCAGGCCGGGACCGGGGTCGTCCTTCTTATAGGTGAAATTCCCCAGGTCCAAGGTGGCGCCGGAGTTGGGCGGTATGAGGGTGGTGGGCAGAACGTCGTTGCGCTCGTTGACGTCGAACACCATCATGCGCACCCACCAGCAGCTCGCGAACTTCGGCGAATTCGTCTCGCAGTCGATGGAATCCGGGAAGTCCTCGCGCGTGTGGCCGGCCAGCCACTCAAACAGGGCGGCCATGGGCAAGTTCTCGGCGGGACGATATTCCAGGTTGAGCCCGCCGTCTTTCAGTTTGCCGGCCAGCGCCTGGTCGTCGGCGCTGGCCCCCACCCACAGAACCGGCGCGTTCTTGAAATTGATGGCGTACACGCGGCCGGTATCAATAGCCGGTTGCGGCGACCCGCCCAGGGCCAGCCCCGCGGCCCATACGTCCGGCGTGCGCGAGATGGCGTAAAACACGCCGGCGGCCGCATTAAGGCGGCCCGCCAGGTAGATGCGCGCCGGGTCCACGGCGGGATCTTTGGCCGCCTCGCGGGCCGCCGCCGCCACGGCCGTGACGCGCTGGTCGATGGTGGGGTTGGCAGGCAGCCCGGCAGGGGTCACCACCCGCCATCCGAGATCCTTGGTCCAGTTTCGCCATGCCTCGGCGTCGGCCTGATCCATGAGGGCCAGCGCGGGAACCTTGGATGGTTGCGCGGGCTGGGCGATCGACGCGCCACGGGCGGCCAGCGCCGCGAGGCTAATCGTGGCGCATGCGCGAACGGATTTGCTTAGCCAGTTTTTCGATCTCATCCGTCTTCTTCAGCGTGGCCATGGAAAGCACAAAGCGGCTGTTTTTCTCCAGGTCCTGCTTCAACTGCCCGGAAAGTTCCACCAGGCGGGCCGCGTCCTTCAGGTTCTGTTCATACTCATATTTGAGAATGGCGTCCTTCTGAGACTTGCCGTTGGGGAGCGTGACGTCCTCGGGATGGTCCCCTTCGTCCTGCGCGGGAGTTTCCTGCGCCCGCGATGCGGGGGGCGAAGCCGTGGTCCAGCCGGGCGCCAGCGAGAGAGTCACCACAATCGGCAGCGCAAGCGCGCCGCGCCAAATCCAGGATTTCATTGGAGCAGCCTGCTGTTATGATAGCCGAACACGGGAATGCCGATCTCCGGATTGGCGGTTTGGATTGGGAGAGCCGCCAATCAGGAGATTGGCGTTCCCGGGGGGGCCGTCAGGCGCAAGACGAACTGCTCCATGATCAGGCGGTCGTCCGGGCGGGCGTCGCGAAGTCCTCGGTCGGCCTGGAAGATCAGGTCCATGGCGCGCTCGAGCTGCGGCGTGGTGAACTTGCCGGCGGTCTGATAGATCTGTTCGGCGCGCGATCCCCACATGGGGACGCCGGCGCGGGCGAAATGCGACTGGATCTGCTGGGGGCTGCGCAGGCCCGCCTCGCGCGCCGCCAGGGCCATGCGGAATTGGGTCGAGAGAAACGCCAGCGCCAGAGGCAGATACTCGCCCTCGCGCGTGAGGGTGTCGAGTATCTCGAGCGAACCGGCGCGGTCGCGGCGGCCGAGGGCGTTCACCAGGGCGAAAACGGTGGTGGCGCGGGCCTCCGGCGCGAGGGTGGCGATGTCATCGGAGGTCACCACGCGGCGGCCCGCGAACAGCGCCAGTTTTTCGATTTCGACGGCGATGCGGGCCATGCCGGCCCCCAGGGATTCCACCAGCAGGTCGAGCGCGTCCGGTTCGAGGCGAAGTCCGGCGCGCCGCGCCAGCGCCTCGGCTTCGGCGTGGGCCTCGTGGCTGGAATAGCGGCGCAGTTCCACTACCTCGGAAATCGAGCTATAGAACTTGCGAACGCGCTCCTGCTTGCGCTTGTCGTCGCCTTCGAAATCGAAGCGGGCAGCCTCGAAAACCAGGGTCGCGCCGGGGGTGGCGTCTTTCAGGTAGGCGATGAGCGGCGAAGGGTCGCCCGCCGCGGCGTCCGCGCCTTCGTCGTCGGAGCGGGCGCGGGGCAAGGCGCCTTCGGCGTTGGCCACCCAGATCAGGCGCTCGGCGGCGAACAGAGAGAGCGCGCGGGCATCGTCGATAATGGCGGCGAGCTGAATCTCCGAAAGGTCGTGCCGGGTGATGGCGCCCTCGGGGAAAGCGCCGGCCAGCGCCTCCCGTATGCGCTGCCGCTCGTAGGCCTCCGGGCCCAACAGCAACACCGCCGCAGGCGGCGGGCCTTTCCTGAGGCGCGCCAGGAATTGAACGGGGGTCATATTGTGGGGTAAGCCTCCTGGCTTGCCGCCCCTTGCATCAGAAGTTCTCCAGAATCCCGCTCACCACGCCGTGGGCCACGTCTTGGCTGATGCGTTCCATGGCCGGACCGCTTTCGTCGAAGTACTGCTGGGGATCGAGGGCAATCTCATAGCGCTGGCGGAACTCGGCGCGGGATTTCGAAAACAGAATCTTGTCCGTGCGGCGATCCTTCAGCGTGACGTCCAAGGTCACCACCGCCTCCGCCGCGGTCGCGCGTCCCGAGACCGGATCGGATACGGTTGGGTAGGCAGCGAAGGCGTCCAATGTGCCGGTAAGCACGGCGTCGGCCTGGCTGGGGTCGGCCACGATGCGATACCGCGTGCGCGACTCGAACTCGCGCCCGATGTCCTGCGGCAGCAGGCGCGCCAGTTTGTAGCGCGTGGTCACGTTGCTAAACGCCGGAATGGCGATGGTCTTCACGGACGAGGGCATCATGTCGCCGCGACCGCCTATCTGGTATCCGCAGGCGGCGCCGAAAAACGCCGCCAGCGCGATCGCAACCGCATACCGCTTCGTCATGCGAGCCCCCTGGCCACAGCCACGGCGTTTTCAGCCGCCAGTTTCAGGTTATCGGCCACCATCCAGAACCAGCAGGCGTCCGGACAGGCGCTGTCTTCGGCCATGCCGCCTACGGCGATGCCGGGCTGGCCGGCGTTCCCCACGTTGTCGGGCGGCTCGGCGTCCGCGCCGCGCACATCGATCCACTCGCAGGCGAGTCCGCTCTCCAGCCCTTCGATCCCGGGATTGCTTTCCAATTCGACCCACGCCGAGAAGCTGTAACCGTGAAAAACGGGGGCCTGGATGAGACCGAGTGACGGCATGGGCGCGCCCTCGCCTTCGCCCGGCAGCTCCAGCAGCGCCGCCAGATGGCGCTCTATCGCGTGCGCCGTCCGATCGAGCGGCGTGGGGGCCTGGTCCCCGTAGCGGGCCAGCAGGCTGAAAGCGAGCTGCGCGTCGAAAATCGCCTTGGGCAGGCTCTTGAAAGAGAGCAGGCTCACGGTCTGCGCCTGCAGTTCCTCGATGCCTTCGGCGCCGCGCTCGCTGGCCGGCGCGAGGATATGGATTACGGAGCGGCGGATGGGATCGTGCGCATGCAGCCGGCGAAGAAACAGAGCCAGCGCGATGGCCGCGGGATGGGCCACGATGTGCACGGCGCCGCCGTCCTCATCCGGCTCCAACTCCACCGCCGGGGCGCGCAAGCGCGCGCCAAGGAGTTCTTCGGCCGCGAAAGTGAGGTCGATGATGGCCGCATCGGGCTCTCCGGCGGCCAGTTCCAGGGCCCTCCGAGAAGAGGCTTCGGAGCCCGCCAGGATGATCGCGCGCACCCCGGAGAGGTTGTCGGCGTCCAAGGCGGTTACCAGCGCCGGTTCGTCCCCCAGGGCGGTGAGCAGGCCGGCGCGGCCTTCTTCGGCGGCGATCAGGCGGAGGTCGAGCTCCGGCGCGGTTTCCACCGCCAGATCGCGAATCTCCCGGCCGAGCAGCGATTCGCTGCCCACCAGGGCTACCTTGACTTTGGGCCGGTCAGCCAACTTGCCGCTCCGGGGCGCGCGGGGGAGCGGCGCGCCGCAAGCGCCGGCGCACGATGCCGCCGATGCGAATCGCGATGCCGCTGGCGACATACGCCGTCATCGTCGCCAGCAGCACCGGCTGGGCGTAATTCCATATGGCGTAGATGAGAGCGCCCGCCGCCACGATTATCAGCGGCGTGTAGGGCTTGCTGAGGTTGATGCCTTTGAAGCTGTGATAGCGCCAGGTGCTCACCATGAGGAAGCCTAACAGCGCCAGCAGGGCCAGCCACATCACGGAAAGCGGCCACCAAGCGATTGGCGCGGCTCCGAAGGCGTACACCACCGCCGCCACCATTCCCGCCGCCGCCGGAATGGGTAAGCCGACGAAGTACTTGCGGTCCGGATGGCCGGGGTTCTTGGGGATGGGGTTTTTCTGAATGTTGAAACGCGCCAGGCGCGCGGCCCCGCACAGCAGGAACAGAAAGGCCACGAAATAGCCGGTGTCGAAAAGCTGGCTGCGCCCGGAGTGTATTAGCGAAAGGTCCACGAACTGTACGCCCCAGGCGAAAGCCAGCACGGCGGGGGCGATGCCGAAGCTGATGACGTCCGCCAGCGAGTCCATCTCCCGGCCAAAGTCGCTGGTGGTGTTGGTCATGCGGGCGATGCGGCCATCCAATCCGTCCAGGAATACGGCCGCCATGATGGCTAGAGCGGCGCCGGCGAAATGCGCGGCCGCGGCGGCGTCGCCCGCCGTGGCGCCCATCATGGCGCCCTTAAACGAGCGCAGGATGGACATGTAACCCAGGAATATATTGCCCGCGGTGAACAGGGTGGGCAGCGCGTAGGCCGCCCGGCGCGGCCGGCGGTCGGGCGAGCGCGGGTCCACCAGCTTGTCTCTAAGTCCCATGCGCACCGCCCCCGTCGCGACGCCGCGCGATGACGCTGGAACCCGCCGCCACGCGCATGCCCGGCCGCACGGCGATCTCCCACTCCGGGCCGAACAACACGTCCATGCGGGAGCCGAACTTGATCAAACCCACGCGCTCGCCCAGCGCCACCCGGTCGCCGGGCTTCTTGCGGAACACGATGCGGCGCGCAATCAGGCCGGCGATCTGCTTGAAAACCACGATGGTTCCGTCGCCCGCCAGGGTCACCACGTTCTGCTCGTTCCCGGTGGAGGATTGCTCCTTGCTGGCGACGTGGAACGAGCCCTTGCGATATTCCACCGCGGTGATGCGGCCGGCGATAGGCGCGCGATTCACGTGGACGTCGAAGACGCTCATAAAGACGCTCACGCGGTTCAGCGCGGGGTCTTCCGCCTTCACCGCAACCACCTTTCCATCGGCCGGCGAGACCGCCACCGGGCCGGGAGGGATGGCGCGGTTCGGATCGCGGAAGAAATAGAGGCAGAAGGCCGCCAGAATCCACAGCGGCAGGGCGAACCACGCCCCCGCCAGCCATGCCACCAGACCCCCGCTCGCGGCCAGCGCGGCCGCGTAGTAGATGCCATCGATTACGATCGCCAAATCCTATTCTTACATAGGCGGGAGGGGATGCCCCTCCATCCCGGAGGCTTGCCGCGTTGTGGGGCGTCCGCCTATCGGGCGATATCCCGGTGATTGACCTTGGCTTTGAATCCTGCCCCCACCAGCTTCCGCCGGATCTCATCGGCCATCATCACCGAACGATGGCGCCCGCCGGTGCAACCGAACGCGATGGTCAGGTAGCTCTTGCCTTCCTGGATGTAGTGCGGCAGCAGGTAGATCAGCAGGTCGGAGATGCGCGAGATGAACTCCACGGTCTGCGGGAAGGAGCGGATGTAGCGGGCCACCGCGGGGTTCTTCCCGGTCAGGTTCTTGAACCGGGGGATGTAGTTGGGGTTAGGCAGGAAGCGAACGTCGAAGACCAGGTCGCTATCGGGGGGCACGCCGTGGCGATAACCGAAGCTGGTCACGTAAATCAGGATTTTGGACCCGGCGTTTTGCCCCCGGAAGTGCTCGCCAATAAACTCGCGCAGCTCATGGACGGTGAACTTGGAGGTATTGATGATGAGATCGGCCATGGCCCGGATGGGCGCGAGCTGGGCTCTCTCCGCGCGAATGCTGCGGGTGATGGACCGGCCGGCCAGCGGGTGCGGCCTGCGGGTTTCGCTGAAGCGCCGCATAAGCGAGCTTTCGTCGGCCTCCAGAAAAATCAGCTTGGCATCCACGGATTTGCGGATGGCCGCGAAGACCTTCGGAAAACGCTTCAGTCCTTCGCCTTCGCGGATGTCCACCACCAGCGAGGCGGCGCGCACGCCGGGATTGTCGCGGGTCAGCTCGGCGAATTTGGGAATGAGGTCCACCGGCAGATTGTCCACCGAGTAGAACCCCAGGTCCTCCAGGGCCTTCAGAACGGAGCCCTTGCCCGACCCGCTCAGGCCGGTGATGACGACCAGCTCGGCCTTGGGGGTCTTCTTCGCGGCGCGCCTGGCGGGCGCGCGCGGGGCCGTTGGTGGCTGGGCGGCGGGCATGTCCGCGGTTATCCCTCGACCAGGTCGAAGTGGCCGTCGCGGCGGCGGACCAGCACCGAAACGCGGTCGGTCTCGGCATCCGTGTAGACCAGGTAGTCGCCCTTCTTTTCCATCTCCAGAAGGGCCTCCTCGAGGGTTATGGGCTTGCGCTTCTGGTGGTGGTTCACGCGATAGACGCGGCGTTCGGCCTCCGGCTCGGCTTGCTTTTCCACGGGGGCCTCGGGTTCCGCGGGCGTCTCGCGCGGAGCGCGCTTGGTGTCGCGCCACTTCTCGCGGGCCTTCACGGCCTGCTTTTCCAACTTCTCGGCGGCCGAATGAATGGCGTTGAACAAGTCGCTGCTGGAACCCAGCCCGACAAGCTGGTGGCCGAAGTAGTTGATGGTGGCTTCGGCCTGGTGCTTACGCCGTTCGAGCGATAGAATCACGTGCGCTTCGCATTCCCGCCTGCCATCCAGCAGTTTGCCGATTTTGCTGAAACGGGATTCGAGCTTCCTCAATTGGGCGGGCGCCAACTCGACCTGTCTGCCGGTGTACGCGATCTTCATGAATCCAGTCCCCTCTATTCCTTTATAACTCTTCGGCCAGCGCCCCGACGCGGAGAATTCGGAGAAGAAGAATCCAACAACAACGGAAGAAACAAAAGTCTTAGCGTACGTTTTCCAAAACTCCGATCCGGATTCCGTATCGAATTTCTCGGCGTCAAAGGGCTGCCGCCAGCGGGACCGCGGATCCGGCGACGGGGTTGATCTTGGGTGCGCTATCCCTTATAGTGAATCAGGTTTCTAAGCCTGAAATTTCTGGTGAGCCGGCATTTGCGGCTGGAAGGAGAACGGATGGAAAAGGAAATAGTGAGTTCCCAGACCACGCGGCGAGCGTTCCTGGGAGCGGCTGCCATGACGGCGGCCTCTTACAATCGGGTGCTGGGGGCGAACGATCGCATCGGCATCGGTCTCATCGGCTTCGGGCTGATAGGAAAACAGCACATGGCCGATTTCAAGGGCTTCAAGGACACCGAGGTGCTCGGCTTGTGCGACTGCTACCAGCCGCGCGTGGACGAAGGCCTGGCGTACGTCGGAAATCCCAATTGCAAGGGGTACAGCGATTTCCGGAAGATGTACGACAACAAGGACATCCAGGGAGTCATCGTCGCCACCCCGGACCACTGGCATGCGCTGCTGACCATCATGGCCTGCGCCGCCGGCAAGGACGTCTACTGCGAAAAGCCGATGACCCTGGTGGTGGACGAAGGCAAGTGGATGATCCAGGCCGCCCGCAAGTACAAACGCATCGTGACGGTGGGGACCCAGCGCCGCCAGGGCGCGGGCGTGAAAGCGGCCAAGAAAGTGGTCGAGGCCGGCACGCTGGGCAAGATCCACTCCATACGCCTGTCCTTTACCCGCAACATCTACCCGGGCTTCGGCAAGACCCCCGTCACCGCTCCGCCTCCCGGATTCGACTACGACATGTGGCTGGGACCGAACCAGAAGACGCCCTATCAGGCGCATCGCGGGATATACCACTTCCGCTGGTTCTGGGACTTCTCGGGCGGCCAGATGACCAACCTGGGAGCTCACCAGATCGACCAGATTCTGTGGCTCATGGACGCCAAGATGCCCAGCCTGGTGATGTCCGAAGGCGGCCGCTACGCTCTCGACGACGACGACGGCGATACGCCGGACGTGCAGGACGCCATCTGGGTGTTCCCCGGTAAGAACGGCGCCAAGGGCTTCACCATGGCCGCGACTGTGCGCGAAGCCTGCTCCGGACCCCGCGACGCAGGCGGTGGCGGACAGGTCTACATGGGCACCAAGGGCACCATGTCCGTCAGCGGGAACTATACCGTCACTTCGGAAATGAAGGGCGATCCGGTCAACGACATTCCGCGCTTCCAGGGGCACCCGACCGGCGGTCCGGTGTACACCAATACGCCGCGGACGCCCTGGCTGCCCGAGTATGCCAACACGGCTGAGACGGGCCGGGGCGGCGGTGGCGGTGGAAGAGGAGCCGGCCGTGGGGCCGGTGGAGCAGGAGCTGCCGCCGGCGCCGGCGCGCAGGGCCGCGGAGCCGCTCCCGCCGCTGGGGCTGGAGTGGCTACCGATAGCCGCTATGGGCTTACCGCTACCGGCGCGGATCCCACCATGACGCTCAACGAGCGCGACTGGCTGGATTGCATCAAGAGCCGCAACCGGCCGTTCTGCGAAGTGGAAGATGGCCACAAGGTGGCCACCGTCTGCAACCTCGCCAACGTGTCGCTACGCCTCCATCGCTCGATCAAATTCGACCCGGACAAGGAAGTCGTGATCGGCGACACGGAAGCGGCGAAGATGTGCACCAAGACCTACCGTGCGCCTTGGGATGCAGCTCTGAAGGCTTGCGTAAAGGTTTAGGAATCAAGGGCAGACGGCCATCCGCGTCGTCCGCCCTGGAAGACCGCTCCCTTACGGTCGCGGCTCGCCAGACTGCTAACGAGCCGCGACCGTGAGGGAGCGGCCGCTTTGTCGAAGCGGGTCCCGCCCCCTATTTCTGCCTAAGGTACGAATCGTCCCCCTTGATCCAATCCTCCCGTATGGGCGAGAAGAGCTCGATAATCACGGTGTCTTCCAGGGCCTCGTTGCCGTGCGGCACATCGGGATCCACGTGCAGGAAGTCGCCCGCGGATAGCTCCTTGATCTCACCATCCAGGTTGAAGCGCACCTTGCCCGACTGAATGATCGTAATCTGATCGTTGATGTGGTGGTGCATGGCCACCACGTTGCCCTTGTCGAAGCGAAAACGGGCCATCGTAATGTTCTTGCCGTGCAGGGCCTTCCGCCCGGCCAGGGGGTTAAGAACGTCTTCCGGAATGTCGTTCCAGGTGAAGGTTTGCATGGCGGCATGGTAGCACATGGCTCGCCGGTTGACGCCGCGCGGCGCGTGGGTTTTCGACCTGCCGCTGGCTCCCTTGCCCGGACTCCAGATAAGAGAGCCGACCGCCGGCATCAGCGAATCGCGCCCGCCTCTCCCGGCATCGTAAAGTAGGACCAGCAGTAGATACGAGGAGGGGGTTCCAACCATGTCTAGAAAAATCGCGTTTGTCGGTCTCGGCATCATGGGCCGGCCCATGGCGCGTAACCTTTTGAAAGCAGGCCACCGCTTGGTGGTTTACGACCTGAATCCCGCTTCCGTCGCAGATCTCATGGCAGCCGGCGCGGCCCGCGCCGCCTCGGCCCAGGATGCCGCCGCGCGCTCCGACCTGATTATCACCATGCTGCCCGACGGGCCCGATGTGGAGAAGGCCATCCTCGGCCCTGGCGGCGTACTCGAAGGAGCGCGCCGGGGAGCTTATGTGGTGGACATGAGCTCGATCAGTCCGATGGTTTCCCAGAAAATCGGCGCCGCCTGCGAGAAAAAGGGCGTCGAGTTTCTGGATGCGCCGGTCAGCGGCGGGGAGCCGAAGGCCATGGACGGCACGCTGGCGATCATGGTGGGCGGCAATCCGGACGCCTTCGAGCACGTGCGGCCAGTACTCGAAGCCATGGGTTCGAGCATCACCCTCACGGGCCCAGTGGGCGCCGGCAACGTCACCAAACTCGCCAACCAGATCATGGTGGCCTGCAACATCGCCGCCATGGGAGAAGCGCTGGTGCTGGCCACCGCCGCGGGCCTCGACCCGGAGGTAGTGTTCCACGCCATCAAGGGGGGTCTGGCGGGGAGCGCGGCGCTCAACGCCAAAGCCCCCATGGCGATTGCCCGCAACTTCAAGCCCGGTTTCCGCATTCGGCTGCATCAAAAGGACTTGCGCAACGCACTGCTGGCCGCCGAAGAGCTCAAAGTCCCCCTGCCTTTCACCAGCCTGGTGCAGTCGATGATGGTTTCGCTGATGAATGAGGGCAAAGGGGACTACGACCACGCGGCCATCGTGACGGCGATTGAGAGGCTGGCTGGGGTGGAAATCGCCAAGCCCAAGGCCGGCGAACCCGGATGGATGGGCATGGCGGCGGATTAGCGCGCATCTCGCACTGCTGTCGGAGTGCGAGGAATCCGGGTTAGAATCAAGATAAGTACAATGTCGGGGCGTAGCGCAGCCTGGTAGCGCACCTGCCTTGGGCGCAGGGGGTCGGGCGTTCAAATCGCCCCGCCCCGACCAATGGAATCAAGCAGATACGACCGTTACCGGTCGCCTTCCAAAGTCCGGTGTAGCTAGTTTTGTAGCTGCGGTGTTCCTCAGGATTCAACAACCGGGTCAGTCAATACCGGCAACTTGATTGGGGTGCAAGAGGTATCCGGGCGTGAAACCGGGGATTCTGCCGAAGTATCGCGGCGAGCAACGTGGAGCCGGATCGCGGAAGTCCCGAAATAAAGTGTATCCGAGTCATAGCACGTGCTGAGCGGAGCCTGGGGGTCGGAGCTTAAACCAGGCGTAAACCAGCTTGAACCCCGTTCCGTCACATGCGGCGCAGGCCACCCTCCCTCAAAGTCTTGTCGTAGACAGACATAAGCCGGCCGGTTGTTTGCTCGGCGGAGAGATTCCTCACAGCATATCGCGGCCGGCCGCGCCGGCGGATCGCGCCAGATCCGGGTCCAGCAGGTACGCGGCCACGCTGGGCGATCGGCCCCCGAAGCGGGTTCGCCACACCGAGGCGAATACCGCCTCATCGCTTTCCCCCTGCTTCGACACTCCCCTAATCGCCCGGCTGCCGGGAGACGCGGTCAACGACAACGACCGGCGCCGCACGCTTTTCCCTGCGAATTCTGAGACCCAGCTGCGTCTCTATTGCTTCGAATACGGTTTGGCCGGCCGCGTCGCTGTCACTTCCCCACGACGTTCCGGATCGGTCCAGCTTCCTCGGCGCCCAGCGCAGATGAAAGTCATAGTTCCCGGTGAGGCCAGTGGCGTTGACCAACGGCAAATCGAAGTACATTGGCGCCGCCTCCCCCAACCTCTTCACGAACTGGTCCATATCCGCGCCCCTGCAGTTGAGCTCTCTCATGCCCCCGCTGGCGCTCAGCTTGCAACCGGCGCTACTATCCTTGGCAGCTTCGATGAACCTGGGCGCGATCCTGCCGACAGTCAACTCATAGACTGGCCGGGGCCGCTGCTCCAGGTGGGCCTCAAGACCAAACTCCCTCACAATCAGGGCGCGGAGCATTTCACAAAGCGAAGCGTAGGGAGTTTGGCGGGGCGCGCGGGCGATCACGTCGTAAGGATCCTTGTCCAACCATTTTGGCCCTCCATCGACATAGTCGACGCGGTATGCCATCATGATTAGATCTTTCAAGTCAGTGCCATAGACCAGAAACCGTCCGTTTCGAAGGTCGCGCCCCTCGTCTGTCCCTGGCTTTGATCGCTTGATTTCGCTCACGTCGAATTCGGGGGGGGCGGCCGGGACCGCACGAGAGCCGTCGGGGGGGCCGGCAGGTGTCCGATTAACGTCGTCGATTACGAGTACCGTACCCCGTTCGCTCCGCTCCTCGATCCGCAGTCCTAGCTGCTTTTCGATCGCGGCGAACAGCGGCGATCCTTCCCGCTCCCCACTGGCCGGCGATTGAAGCGCCGTCTTAGCGCTCCAATTAATGCTGAAATCGTACCCATTCTCCAATCCTGTCAAATCCCTGAGGGGATGGGGCAAATACGCTGGGGCCACGTCCGGCAGGAGGTTCGCAAGACCTGCCATCGTCATGTTCGTGCAGGTGTAGGTTAGGTGGCCCCCCGTACCGGATTTGTGGCACTCCGGATCCTGCCGGGTTGTTGACGTTCGTAACTTTGGATCGGGGCCAGCCAGTAATGCATACACGGGGTTGGATCGCTCCTCGGTGTGCACCGAAAGGTGAAAACGGTCTTCGAGCAGGCTCTTCAGCATCGCCCGCCCATCCACCTCGTTACTCCGCGCTTCGGGCGTTGCGTCGATATCGAAGCGCGCCGAATCCATCCAGTCGGGACGGTTTACGATAAGGCCGACCGGTACACCGTATGCCAAGTGAATCAATTGAGGAATGGTCATTCCTCTTACTTCGAGACGCCCGTCCGGAAGCAACCCTCCGGTCATCGCGCGCTCGGGCTCTAACAGGTCCCGGTCGTCTTCAGTGTGGGCGCGTATATCCGCGGCCGCGAACGTCACCCGGCCCGACTTGGGGGGCTGCGCGGCGACCGTGCCCATGCACATCAGGGCCGCGGCAAGCATAGTGTGGAGTGGGCGGGCTTGAAACACGGCGTGGACACTAACGCTCATCTACCATGCCTCCAATGCCCGCAGTGCCCGGTAAGACTCATGGGCAGTTCGGCCGGCACAATCTCTTAGCTGGAGGCATAAGAGCCGGCACTGTTGCTGCCACAAGTCGAGCACGAAGCAAGATACGTGCTGCAGTAGCAGTGCCCCAGCGGTCGGACATTCTACACTCGGATCTGGCTGAGATCCCTGGGCAAGTCCGGTGCTTATCGAGAGAGAAATAACGGCAGCCAGAAACCAAATTCTGGACATATAATTGTCCATCAGATTATAAGCAGAATACGAAGATCGTGTAAAGGAAATTCCCGGCCAGCGTTCCACGAGGCGCGCGGAAGACATTGAATCAAAAAAGTCTGCTCGGTTCGGCGCGGAGACCCGATTTCCGCTCTCTTAGCTTTTCGGCGCCGCCGAACCGAGCAAACCCTTTTGAAACTCCGCAGTTGATCCAGCAAAAGGGACATCAGGCGGCGCGAGGCCACTGTAGATAATTTTGTAGCTGCTCAAATCCTCCGAGTTCAACAGGGCTCAATAGGCTTCAACAGGTCGGCCGTATCTCATTGACACGTAAGTAATTGAAAACAAGGTGCCTTCCGGATGTACCGCAAACCGCCTTGGGCGCAGGGGTCTCCGGTTGATACCCTATGAAGATTTCCCTGTAGATTCAATAACTTAGCGTTCCAAGAGGGGGGAGACCCCCTGTCTTTTCGAGGCTGCTACATCTACAGTTTTGACTACAGTGAACGGGTCAGGGTCTCTGGAAAGCCCGCCAATGGCCGGTTTCAGCATGACGACCCTCTGCTTTTGCGGCAGGTGTGCGGTGTCCTGGAGACAGTGCGCCAAGGAACCAAGATGGACCTCTGTCATCCCGCCACTGTGGCGGAAGGACAGAGGTCCGCCCGCGACAAGATCGCCCGGTACCTGGGTGTCGGGCGGGCGACCATCAAACGGGCCGGCGCCATTGGTCGAGACGGCGGCGGCCGAACTATGTGGGCATGGAGTGGCTTTCGCGACGTGAGCGAAACCAGCGTAGAATAGAGGCATCATGACCAACCATGTGGACGCGGTTTACGAGAATGGCGTCCTACGGCCATTGGCGCCTCTGCCCCTGGAAGAACACCAGCGCGTTAGGGTCACCATCTCCAGCATTTCAGGCGATCCGTTGGCGTCCCTGGTCGATCAGAGTTTTTTGGAACAGGCGCGGAAAGAAGTCGCGGCTGCGGGCTACATCCCCACTCACGAGGATGTCCGCAGGATGACGGCAAAGGACACCAGTTCCTGGTCTGAAGCGATCATCGCGGAGCGCGAGGAGCGATTCTGAAGCGGTGAACTACTTCTTCGACTCCAGCGCGCTTATTAAGCTGTACCACCCAGAACTCGGCTCCGAGCGGGTCTCGGCCATGTTTGGCGGGCCTGATCGGCGAATCATCATCTCCCGCCTTGCTGGCGTTGAGTTGCACTCCGCACTGGCGCTGAAAACGCGCACCGGTCATCTGGACAGCGAAAGATCCGCGGCACTGCGAATTCGATTTCTTAATGACGTCGCAAGCGGCGCAATCGCGCTCGTCGCGGTTAGCGAATTCCACTATCCGGCGGCGGAGCGTCTAATCATCCGATACGGCGACCGGCTGGGCTTGCGAACCTTGGACGCGCTCCAGCTTGCCGTGGCGTTGGACGTGCAGCATCGTGCCGGGCTCGATGCATTGGTGGCCGCGGACAAGGCTTTTTGTGAGGTTGCAACTCTGGAAGGCCTTGCCGTGTTCAACCCGGAACACGCCTAACGGCCGGTGAGTAGTTGACATGAGGCGCGAGAACGAAACCCAGGCGGCATTGGAAGCCGCGCTGGCGGAGAACAAACGTCTACGCGCCGAGGTCGAACAGCTTAAGCACGCGCTCGCCGGACACTCCGCTCCGGCGCCTGAGCCCGCCTGCAACGACTGCGGCGCAATTCTCAGCCCGCCGAGTGCCTCCGGCATCGCCGAGGTTACAGCGCCTGCGGACAAGGCGGCCAAAGTGACGCTTTTCCGCTCGCTGTTCCGCGGGCGTGAAGACGTCTACGCAGAGCGCTGGCGCATGAGGGACGGCAATTGGGGATACCGCCCGGCAGGCCGGAAGAACTGGGAGGCGGTACTTGCCAGCGAACCCGGGGGCCGCAAGAAAGTCGACCGGCAAACCCGGATCCTCTACCCGCTGACCGATGAAGCCATCCGGCTGCACCTATCCGGCAAGGCGACGGTCGGGATTTATCCGCTGCTTTTGGATGAAACGTGCTGGCTGCTCGCCGCAGACTTTGACAAGGCAACCTGGCAGGAAGACGCGTTGGCTTTCGTGGCTACGTCCAAGCGCTTGGGGCTGTCTGCATATCTGGAGAGATCGCGCTCCGGCAACGGCGGTCACGTGTGGATCTTCTTCGAGCATCCGATACTTGCTGCTATCGCCCGCAAGATGGGCTGCGCGATCCTGACCCAGACTATGGAGCAGCGCCACCATTTGGGATTGGATTCCTACGACCGCTTCTTTCCGAACCAGGACACCATGCCTAAAGGTGGATTCGGCAACCTGATCGCGCTGCCGCTTCAGTGGATGCCGCGACAGGATCGCAATAGCCTGTTTGTTGATGACAAGCTCCGCCCGTATCCGGATCAGTGGCAACTGCTGGCATCGGTCCGCCGTGTCCCGGCCGACCAAGTCGAATGGACGGTCAACGACGCCACTCGTCGTGGCCAAGTACTGGGGGTGCGGGCGTCGATTTCAGACGCGTACTCCGAAGAGGAGCCCTGGACCCTGCTGCCGTCGAGAAGAAGAACGGAGGCGCCGATTCAAGGTCCGTTCCCAGAGACCGTTGAGATTATCCGAAGCAATCTCGTTTTTGTACCGAAGGACAGATTGCCCGAAGCCATGCTCAACCGGATCATTCGCATCGCTGCCTTCCAGAATCCGGATTTTTACAAAACGCAGGCGATGCGGCTTTCCACCTGGGATAAGCCCAGAATCATCTCCTGCGCTGAGGAGTTCGCCCAGCACGTTGCGTTACCACGCGGCTGCCTCCAGGATGTCAGCGGTCTCCTGAAGGAGTACGGAGTCCGGGTATCCGTTCGAGACGAGCGCTGTGCCGGCAAGCCGATTGACGTGAAGTTTCAAGGCGTTCTGCACGACGAACAGGCTGACGCCGTCCGCCAAGCGCTATGTCACGACGAGGGCGTGCTTTGCGCCCCAACTGCCTTTGGCAAGACGGTCGTGGCATCGAAACTGATCGCCGAACGTGGCGTCAGCACTCTCGTTTTGGTACACCGCCGGCAGTTGCTGGATCAATGGCGCGAGCGCTTGGCCGTGTTTTTGGATCTTCCCACAAAGGCAATCGGGCAGATCGCCGGCGGCAAAGTATCCCGCACCGGGTGCATTGACGTGGCCCTGCTTCAGAGCTTGCAGCGGAAAGGCGAAGTGAAGGACTTTGTCGCCGACTACGGGCATGTCATTGTCGACGAATGCCACCACGTTTCGGCTTTCAGCTTCGAGCAGATCATGAAGCAGGTTAAGGCCAAATATGTGCTTGGCTTGACTGCGACGCCCACCCGCAAGGACGGCCACCATCCGATCATATTCATGCAGTGCGGCCCGATCCGGTTTAATCTCACCGCGCGCGATGCCGCCAAGCGCTCACCTTTCCGGCACTTGGCGATGCCGAGATATACCGCTTTCCATGCGCCGGCAGATGCGGCCGAGTTCACGATTCACGACGCATATGCCGCGCTCGTGACCGACGCAGAGCGCAATCATCAGATCATTGCCGATATTCTCGAAGTTGTCGGCGCAGGCCGAACGCCACTGGTGCTCACCAGCCGCAAGGAACATTTGGAGCGCTTGCTTGCGGGCTTGTCGGGCATTGAGCACGTGATCACATTAAAGGGCGGCATGGGCAAGAAGCAGCGTCAAGCAGCCGCAGAGAAACTTGCCTCCATTCCAGACGGAATTCCACGGGTGATCCTCGCGACCGGAAGCTACATTGGCGAGGGCTTTGACGATTCACGGCTTGACACACTGTTCCTGACCATGCCGATTTCGTGGCGCGGCACGCTGCAACAATACGTGGGTCGCCTGCATCGGATTCACGATGGCAAAAAGGTCGTTCGGGTTTACGACTACGTGGATGCGAATGTTCCGATGCTCGCGCGGATCTACGAGAAGCGGCTCAGAGGATATCGCGCCATCGGGTACGAACTGGAAGGCGAGCCCGACAATGACGCGGAACTGTAAACCGCCGCGGGGACGACACAGGGACATCGGGCGGCGCGAGGCCACTGTAGATGATTTTGTAGCTGCCCAGCGCCAACGGGTTCAACAAGGCTCAACAAGTTTCAACAGCCTGGCGCCATCTCATAGAAACGTAAGTACTTGAAAACAGGCCATTTCTGTTCGAGGCCGACAACCGTCTTGGGCTCAGTGGATCTCCGGTAAATACCCTAGAAGATTGCCCTTTAGTTTCAATAGCTTGCAGACTTGCCTGTTGAGCCTTGTTGAACCGTGAGGATGCGACAGTTACAGTTCTGACTACATCCGCCCGTTCGGGGTCGCCGGAATGCCCGTCAATAGCGGGTCTAACCATGGGCGCCCCCCTGCATTTGCAGTAGGTGGTTCTCGGGTAGAATCCCGAGGTGGAACCACCAAGCCCCGGCGGCGCACGGTCTTCGCCGGCGTCACAACTCAGATCAGTACGCGGCCTGCTACCGAGGCTGCGGCAGCGTGGCAGCAGCTCTGTGGACGACCTCCCCCGTGTTATGATCAAATTGCAGGTGCCGTTGATCTCCGTGCAGACCGCATCCTGCAACGTGCGAATCGGCGAGAGGAGCTGAGAATGCCAACGGAGGACGATGCTAAGCTCGCAAGAGTTTCAGGCATCAAAGATCTTGATGCTCTGAGCAGCCGAGTCTCAGGGCGAAAAGTCCTGTTGTTCGGCATTGGTGATTTAGCAAGGAAAAAGAAGCCGTGGATTACGCTGCTCCACAGACTCGGTGTGGAGATTTATCTCGCGGACTTCGACAAGAACGCCTCCGCGCTTGACCAAATTGGAACCCTTGCGAAAGACTTTTTTCAGATTGAAAACCCCAGCCATGAAGAGAAGCTCCGACAAATCGCCGGCAAGGACTGTTTCGACCTGATAGATATATCCACATGGGCAGACTCGCACCTTAGCCTGGCGCTTCGTTATCAAGACGCCGCTCGGATAATCGTAGATACTAAGCCCGTTGACACGCATCTGGATTTACTTCGCACGATTCATCGCAACAGCGCTTCGCCGAAACCGTACCTGTACAGGCACTTACTGCAGCGTTTTTTAGTGCACGACCATTATGGGGGGCGTTGGGCAGTGCAGGAAGCGGCTCGACATATGGCAGAGTGGCAAGCTCGACACGGTTTCATCGAAGAGATTCAAGTCTATGTATTGGAATCGAAGAGCGTGAATCGGGAGGCAAAGCGGGTCGGTGCATTGAAAGACGGCATCTGTTTCGACTTGGCTCCGCATGTCTTTTGTATGCTCCAAGCGTTAATGCCGATTGGTGCGACGTGGAATTGTGACGGCCTGACTTACTCGCGCCGGGAAATTGGGTTGAGTGTTGTCGGTGGCGCGCGGGATCGGAATGTCGGCTGTCCTATAACGGGGTCGATGGATAACGGTCCAGTAGAGACGTTTGCGGCGATTAGCTTGTCTGGTCAGGACGTTATTTATATTAACGGTGAGTTTGGGCGGGCGGAGAGTAAGCCTTTTCGTTGCCTCGTCGTTGTCGGCAAGGGAATTTCCTCTGTGCGTGGGGAGAGCAGAGATACAAAGGGCATCTCAATTCGTTTTCAGACCGGCGATTCCTTGCAGATTGACCTTGAGAGTCAGCGCATAAGAACCCCTAACGGCGACATTATCCTTCCGCCGGAGGACATACTGCATCGAGGAATCAATCTCCCACTGATCGAGCTAACTAAAGCCGAATTTCCGTCTGTGCTGCCTGACTACATTGCTCATTTTTTCCAGCCACTTGAAGGCGCATATGTGGCTGCGGAACTAATCGATGCTTCGAGAAGACTCCCATGGCTAGGGAAGGCATATCATGAAGGAGAAGAGTGCGTTTCCCGTGTGAACCTTATTCCTACAGAGTATTGGCGCAATCTGCCGTGGCATTTGCAGATTATGCCGCAAATCAGGCTCGGAGATGTCCCAAGCACAACTGAGCAGATTTACTAGTCGCTTCGGTTCGCTTGTGTTCGGCTGGAATCTGAATGCAACTTAGTGGTTTGGCGTCCGGATAGATAGTGGTCGGAGTTGCGGACGCTCCTCGCTCTATTGTCCGGTAGCCACCGAGGCCAGGGGCTGCTCAGGGCAACATGGGGGTTGTAGGATATCCAGTCGGTTTACCGGAGTGCCTGAGGTCCCAGCCCGGTCGTCGGTGGGTGCGGGCTGCTGCGGCGGCTGGGGCTGCCGCCAGGAATCGTCCGCTGGGTTGAATGAAAGCACTTTGCCGACAAGCCAACTGGCTAAGTGGAGTCGGAAAGCTGGCGCGTCTATCGGGGCCCACAAGTGTCGGCAGAGCCAAGTTTAACGAAGTTGGTGCGCTCTGGCGCAGAAGGCTTACCGCGATGGCTACTCGGCGTTGTACACGCTCCGACGGCGGTCCGGCCAGCTTGCTCGTCAAGCGTAGCGGCATTGGTGCGCTGGTGATCGACGCCTGGGTTATGGCTCCCGTAGTGACGCCGAGGGCGCGACTTCTGGGAGATTTGCGGGGGCTGTTACCTGACTCGCTCAACGATCCTGACCTCGCAACTGCCGGTGGCGCGCTGGCACGAGCAGATCGGCGATCCCACCGCCGCCGGCATTCTCAACTGACTGGTTCATAGTGCGCATCGGGTGGAGATGCGCGGGGATTCCATACGCAAGAAGCGCAGCGCCCAGCCGGCGAGCTGACGCTCGCCGGGACCTCTCCGGTGGATACCCTATTAAAGCGCCCGTTAGTTTCAGCAACTTGCAGACTTGCCTGTTGAGCCTTGTTGAACCGTGAGGGTGCTACAGCTACAGTTCTCACTACAGTCGCCCGTTCGGCGTGGCCGGAATGCCCATCAATAGCCGGTTTTAGCATGGGCGACCCCCTGCATTTACGGCAGGTGGCCGGGGACTACGAACAGAGCGGTCGGGTCAAGGCGGACCTCTGTCATCCCGCCACAGTGGCGGAACGTCAGAAGTCCGCTAAGTGGCCGGCAAGCCGTGTCCAATAACCGTCAGCGCGGTCACTGGTTCCGCGTGCTTATAGCTGCCTACACCGTTGTGCCAGCGGGCACCGATTTTCGGAAGACTGGTGCCCGCCTCTACGAGGCCAGCTTCATGGGTGTGGTTTCAATATTGAGGTGATGGTTGGGATGTCGGGCTCGGAGCGTTGACAGCATGTGCTCCTTGGAGACGTGCGTGTAGCGTTGGGTTGTGGCGATGGAAGCATGGCCGAGGACTTCCTGTACCACACGGATGTCAGCGCCGAACCTCAACAGCAAGGTGGCGAGCGTGTGGCGGATCATGTGAGGGGTTACCTTGACCATGATTCCGGCGGTTTTCGCATACTGAGTCACCATCCGCGCCACACCTTGGGTTGAAAGCCTGCCACCGGCGGCGTTGAGGAACAATGCCTCGTTGTCGGCACCGATGCCGCGCCGGCTGGCACAATACAGCCGCATAGCCCTTTGGGAACGATCATCGGGCAGAAACGCGAGCCGCTGCCTGCTGCCCTTGCCATTGATTACAAAGCTGGCGTCGTCCTCCCTCCAGTCCTTGGTATTCAGGCTGACGAGTTCGCCGACGCGGATGCCGGTCGCAAAGAGGACCTCCACGGCAGCCAGGTTCCGGACGTGCAGAAACCGGGCGTCCCTTGGTGCCGTCACCGGCTGATCGGACACCTGGAGAACCGCCCAAGCCGCCTCTATGAGGTGTTTTGCATCCGAAGCGGCCAGGCAACGCGGCAGGAAACGTTCCCGTCCAAGGTCGAGCCGGATCTTCCACAGCGGCGATGATCCAATGGCGCCCTTGCGTATCCAGTAGGCGAAAAACACCCGCGCTGTGGCGAACTTCCTCCTAATCGAAACAGAGTGGTATTCATGCGAACGCAGCTCGATGGCCCATTCTTCCAGTACCTCCGCGCTCACGTCGCTTAACGCCAATTCAGCGCCTAGGTGTTCCACCAACTGGGCTAGATCTGTTCTGTACGCGGACCGGGTCTTCGCGCTCCTTCTGCAGGTGGAGAAGTACCCGTCCAGAAAACCCTGTGTTGCATCTGCAATCTTCACGTTCTTTGCCTCCACCCAATGCTCCTACGGTAGTGGGCGGAGGCGCGCTCTTCCTGAAGGGCGGGTTGACGGCGAGGCACACGATAATCCAGCAAAGCTATTGGAAAACAAAATGCGATTTGGTACCATTCAAGCCAGATCGAACGAAGTTCGCTGACATGTGCCCGGCCGGAGACCGTAGCGGGCAGCGATGCTGCCGTCAGCGTGGAGATAACTAAGAATTATTGTGCCTGACGGAGAGTTGGAATTCGTTAATCGGACGAATGAACTGCAGGCGTTGCGCCTTCGAATTCCGCCGCATGCCAAGAACGGTGCCTTGACCTTTTTGCGGTCCCCATCCGGGTACGGGAAAACACGGTTGACCGACCGCCTGCTTGATGAAATTCCTGCCGGCGGCCCGACGTGTATCGTTGTCGACCCATCCATCCGGTCTAGGAGCCGTTCTGATCGTGTGTACGCTTGGTTCTTCGTCCAACGGGCAGCGGAGCCAACCGCCGTTCGAAAGGCACCGGGGTCCAGGGCTTTCCGGACCTTTGCGGAGTTCGCGCGTCGGTGGCATCGGCAGATTAACTGGCAGCACCTCTACGCCAACATGAAGGAAATCACGTCGCCGGCCAAGCTGCTCAAGGTCGTCATCGAGTTGGTGGAGAACGTTGCCAAAACGGGTCGGTACAGCCCTGAGGCGATGCTGCAGGATGATGGCTTTTATGCGACCAGCATGGCCGAAGAGTACGTACGCGCGTGCGCGAGCTTCCGGCCGACGGTGGTCGTGGTGCGTGAATGTCAACACATTGACCCAGAAAGCTTGCGGTTCTTTCTCACCATCGGTGAGGAGGCGGTGCATACCGCCGTGATCTTTGAGTACACGACAGACGATGGGGAATTCTCTCCCGATCATCAGAAGCTCGTGCTTGAGACGCTCCCGCATAAAGAGCGCCTCGTCATCTTTGATCTCTTGCGACTCAGCCCCAAGGAGTTTCGCTTTCTCCTGGGCAAGTACGCGCCACTCGGGAAGACGCTGGAGTCCGCAGTCGAGCTCAAATGGGACGGGAACCTGCGCCTGATTAAGGAGCTCAAATACCGCCTCATGGTGGGGCACTCGGTCGGAGCAGCAGCGGTGCCACTGCTGGATGCCACGATGCACCAGAACCTCGCCGGTTTGACGAAACAGGCACGATTGTTGCTGGCGCTCATTGCAGTCCACGTTGAGGCCATTGGTCAAGATGCTCTGACTGCCGTGTTTCGCCGCGTAGACCGCACTGCCTGTGGTCGTGACGTCGTGGCCGCCCTTGACTCACTCGTCGGGCAGGAGAAGTACGTCACCATCAGTGGCGCGCACGTCGCGATTGCTGATGAAGACATCCTCGATGCCGTCCTCACGTCGCCATTAATGATGCCCATGATACGCCTGGCAGAAACCAGCCTTCGAGAGTTCTATCTGGACCAGCTGCGCGGCACCATGTTTGCCAGCGTCCCCTTGCTCTCGACCCTCCGCCAGGCGATCGCACTCTGTGGGCGGACGGGGGATATTGTCGCGTTGCGCGGTCTCCTAAAGACCCTCGACAGCGCTATGTGCCAGGCGTTTGATCAGACGCTCTACGGCAACATCGTTGCTGATGCGGTCCTTTCACATAAGGACTTATCGGAGATCGAGCGCTTGGATCTTGTTGACTGGGTGTCCGCGGCTGCATACGAGGTCGGCGACTATCCGACCGCAACCTCTCTACTGGAGACGTTACCAGACCCGCGAGCGTACGACTTGGCGATGATGGGCTGCTGTTATGGGGAGATCAACCGTCATCAGGACGCCATAATGCTCGCCCAGCGCCTGCTCCTGGCGCAGGGCGATTCCGATGGCACCCTGATTGCCCGCCTAATCGAATGCGCCAGCCTCTTCGCGCTCGGTCAGTTCGAAGCGGCCGAGGCGGTGCATGCGGCCCTGCGCGACGACACTGCATTGGCCGCATCGCCACTGTTTGGCTTCGTGCTGCGCTATACGGAGATCATCAAGGACTTTCCAGAATGCACCGCCGACGTACTCCTGAGCGCAGAGCACTTGGCGAAGAATGGCATGATGAAGGCATCTGCGTACTCCCTGCTCGCCGGGGCAATGCACGTTGCGTACACCGGGCAGATTGACGCAGCGCGTCGCCTCGTCGCGCAGGCAGAGACCCAGCTCTCCGCTCACATTCGCGACCGCCAGATACTGCTGAACAATGCTGTGGTGATCGAGTTGCTCTCGCCCGACCCGGACGTGCCGGCGAGCGTCAAACAGCTCGATACTGCGCTGTTTTCGGCGCGGGACGACTTCTCGCGGCTCGTCATTGAAATCAACCGGCTCATCTGCAATTGGCTTCTCAACGATTTGGTGCGCGCGCGCCACTGTGCAAGCGTTATCGACGAGATTCTTGAGGAACCACGATTTGGCAATCGTGACATCGTCTGGACCGCGTGCTTTAATGCGTGGAGTTTCTTCCTGGAGACGGGTGACCACGAGCGCGCCGATCATTTCAAAGCGTTGGCATTCAAAGTGGGCCTGGACCGCCGCTGCTACCGGGATTACTGGATGAGACGCTTTGGTCTGGCGCAAACCGCGCCGCCGGCGTTTGAGTTCCTCCTGACACTGAAGTACCACCCAGAGTATCTCAGCCACTGGCTTATCGACGTTGAGGGTCTCGCCAGGCTGAAAGAAGCACGTGCGCAATAACATCCTGAAACGACAAGCCGCGCTGCGTGAAACTCGATGCAAAAGTACCAGTGGGGCCAAGCCACGCGTCTGGCGTAATCTCAAGGAACACGAACGTGCCATTGTGTAACTTTCCATCAATCCGACCGTACCCCAGCGGGCCGACAAGGTCTAGGAGGCGTTCCAATGCCAAGGCGTCGTCCGTTGAAAGAGCGTCTGGCAGGACGCGCACCGACTTTATGCCAGGCACCTCGTCAGCCTTACTCTTGTGGACAGCATCATATAGGTGCCGATCAAAATAGTCCTCTTCATGGTTCCAGACCAGCTCAGCAAAAGACCGCAGGTCCGTAGTTGGGCTATCGATGAAGCACCAACTCACTTCACGCCCCGGCGCAAACGCTTCCAGGATGATGGGTTGTCGCAGGTGCGCGAGGAGCGTGCGCAGAACGTGCTCTCCTTGCTGGCGCGCACTGATCAGGTTGTCCGGACCGATGCCGATGGAACTCCCTTCCCACAGCGGCTTTGCCACGCACGGAAGGGGGAAGTCCGCGATCCTGTCCAGATCACGCTCAGAGCGCACGATCCGGTGCGACGGTGTCCTCAGGCCGGCCTCCAATGCCAAGGCCTTCGAGACCTCCTTGTCCTGGCAAATGATCCGACCGTACGCGTCCGGCCCGACATACGACAGTCCACAGGCCTCGCACACCGCCGGCACCAGGGCCATGCGGCTGCGAGAACCGGCACCGCCATAAACCGACAGGACAACGTCCCGATCATGTTGTGACGCATTGCGCGCCAAGCGCCCTGGGTTCTCGTAATGGCAGAAGGGCAGTCCAAGGCCGCATATCGCTGTACGTAGTTCTGCAAACGTGCGCGAATCGGTCTTCTCGAGATCGCGCCGCAAGGGCAGAGGCAGGTCGCCCCCATCCGAAAGGAGATCGGCGACCACCACCACTCCGCGAAAAGGGAACGTCCACTCTGAAGGTGGCACAATAATTCTTAGTTATCTGACTGGTCGAACTCACAGTTCCGCCACAGGGACGGGGAGCAAGTTTGTCGTCTTTTCAGAGGCTCTCGTAATACTGTTTCTGGAGTTCGGATTCAATTGCGGCAAGGAGGTCACGCAGCCGAGCTTGTCTGGCGGAATCCGGAACCGCCTGGCGGACCGACTGATGCAGAACCTTAGTTTCACTAAGAGCTTTTTCAAGGAGTTCGTGGCGTTTCGTTTGCTCCGGTGAAGGGCCGTCGTGGCCATCGCGCTTGGGCGATTCTGGGGCAATGGGGCGATTTTCCGGTGCGTTGGGGTTCATTTTCATGGGTTTGTTTACTGGGGCTAATTAGCGCCGCGCTTCGACCAAGGCGCGGTTCGTGGCAGATCTGTTAAAGTACGTCCAGATTCGAGGGCCGGTTGCGGATGTTGTTGTTCTATGGGAAGTGTAAGCCGTACTGGTATTCTCGGTCAAGTCGCGGTAATGTGATGTTGCGGTGTCTTGATGGTTGATCCTGCCTGGAATGCAGGCGGCTCTTGGGAATCTCGTTCCAGCGGGCTGGAGATGTGGCGACCGAGGAGTTTCTGCGGCAACGCGCACTCCGACCCTGCGAGTTTAGCTCACCCGTTCGCATTCCTGCGCAGGGCCAAAAAACACTGCTTGTTTTCATCAACTTACAAACCTGCCCGTTGGGTTTTGTTGAACGGAGGATGCAATAGCTACAGCTTTGGCTAGAGTCGCCGGCTGTGATCGCTGGAAAGCCGGTCGATAGGCGGTGTGCGGCATGGGCAGTTGCGTCAGGCGATCCGGTATTGGATGCGGCGATGTCAGGTGGCGGATGAACGGCGGGGCCGCTGCACCGCAGCACAGGCCGCCCAATCCGTTGTAGACATTACCGTGTAGCTGCCGAGATTTTAAGAGCGTTGAGCCATAGCCGCTCCAATGGAACCTCGCCTTCGGGAAGAGACGAAAATACCCGGCGTGGAAACTGTTCGCGGAGTCGCAAAACAGATGGCTCAAAGAAGAAGTCCGGCCCAAAGCCTGCCCATAAAGTCGCAATTCTCTCACGCGGTCAAAGCACTAGATCGCTGAATGAGTGGGTGTCGCCACGGTGGTGTATACTGTTCTGCTAGAGGCATATATGGCTGAGATCAGCAACGTGTTCGTACTGATGCTGGAGAATCATTCATTCGACAATATCTTCGCGATGTCAGGGATTCCCGGCATCCGGGCCGCCAGCGTTGCGGATAAGAACGCTCACGGCGGCCAGGATTACCCGGTTCAGGACGGCGCACCAATCAATATGCCGACCGATCCAGGACACGAGTTTCTTGATGTTTTCGAGCAACTCGCGGGTTCCAACGCCGTTTTCAATCCTAACCAGCAGTACGCGTCCTCGATTCTCAATTCGGGTTTTGTGAGCAACTATGCTACAACAACCACCGAGGGCAAGCCACCTCAGCCCGGCGACTTCGGCAAAATCATGGCCTGCTTTAATACTCCCGAGCAATTGCCAGTAATATACCAGCTAGCCAAAGAGTTCGCGATCTGCGACCAGTGGTTTTCGTCGCTTCCAGGTCCGACTTGGCCAAACCGCTTCTTTGTCCACGGCGCATCGTCGGCGGGCCTCGATCACAGCCCCACAGATACGGAACTTGCGGAATGGGATACGATTGAGGGGTTTAGCTACCCGAATGGCTCCATCTACGATGCGTTGAACCGCGCTGGCATCAAGTGGCGCTTGTATAACGACAATAAGGACGCCGAGAGCGACAGACCAGAGAATCGCGGCGGGAGTATCGCGCAGGTAGCAGCGATTAAGGGCGTCCGCTTGGATTTGGTCAAGTCGCTTACCGATTTTGCTTCAGATTTGCAGGCTGCGTATCCATACCAATACACTTTCATCGAGCCGAATTACGGGAACATCTTGAATGGGACTTATGAGGACGGGTCTTCCCAACATCCAATGGACGATGTTTACGGCGGAGAGTCGCTGATCAAGCTGGTATATGAAGCGATTCGGAATTCGCCTCTGTGGAATACCAGCTTGCTGATTATTGTTTATGACGAGCATGGCGGCTTTTACGATTCCTGCATTCCAGGCCCGGTTCCCGCTCCAAACGATGTCGTAGGACACAGCGAGTACAACAAATACAGCTTTAACTTCACACAGCTCGGTGTCCGTGTGCCCGCGGTGATCGTTTCGCCGTTGATCCCGGCTGGGACCGTGGACCACACGACGTACGATCACGCCTCAGTCCCTGCGACAGTGGAACGTCTTTGGAAACTCAAGCCGCTGACAGCCAGGGATATGAATGCGGCTGACGTCTTGGCCTTGCTTACGCTAGCCATTCCCCGCACCGACTGTCCCGCGACACTTGTCAATCCGGCACCGCCTGGGGTGAAGGCTGCGTCCGCTCCCATGGGTGTGGAACCGGCTGTGACCGACGACCAGCCGTTGCCAACATCCGGGAACGTGAGGGGCTTTCTTGCTATCGCGGCTAAGACGGAAGTAGAACTCTCGTCCGGAACCGACGACGAAAAGGCGGCTATCGTGCAGAATCACCACAAAATCAAAACCAGGGGGCACGCAAAGAACTATGTCGGCGCCGTCATGGCAAAGGTCGATGTGGCCAGAGCCAACCGCGTGGGGCGCTACCAGGAGTAATCTGGTCGGACCGCTGCCCCCTCGCACAGATCCGTACGTGCAGAGGTACCCCCTCCTGGGCCCTCACTTGGCCGCCCAGGAGGCCGCCAAGGCGGACCGATTGATGTCGCGGCGCCCTGGCGAAGAGAAATTTATGGGCACCTTTGCGTGGGTGCGGGCTCTGGAGCGCTGGCTGGCCGGAGATCTGGACGGGGCCACAGCGGCGCTAGAGCGCGCTCGGAAGGGGAATCCCTTCGCGGAGAAGTACGTCTCCGGCTCCGTCCCATTCCGACGGAAACGCCGGAGTATTTCATGCCAGGTGACGAGACGGAATCCCAAGTGTACGGCCGGGAACTCTCAATCGCACGGGAACGCAATCCCGCGTTTCTTGAGTGGTTGCGAGCGAACAGAAGCTGAAGTCCCCCTCGGCCACGACGGAGCCCCTGCATTTGCAACAGGTCTTCGGACCGTAATCCTGCCGGGATTGGGACTTCAGGGGCCCTATCCGCTCGCGTGCGAGGGACTAAGACGTGCGGCTGGCACCTTTTTACATCTTCTCATTTTATAGATTGAGCTCTTGAATTGTGTTTATCTCTTCTTGGGCGTATCATAGGCGCAGACAGGACAGCCTCGCGGGCACCCCAGCACCGTGAATGTCCGTTTCGTCGCCGTGTTTTTGTTAGGTGCCATGGAGAGCCAAAATGAAGATACTGGGTAACACGCGCTACGCCCCGCACAAACGCGCGAGTAAGCGGGCCGCATTGGGCATTGCGTTCATGCTCATCTGTTTGCTGTCCTGTAACACGCCAGGGAGCATTGCCAAGTTCACCTCCTCCGCTGTAGCCACTCTGGGGTCTGGTGACCCTTTTTTCGACGACATGAAGGCGTCTTGCGTTCGGGAGGCGCAGACGCGTGAGCCTTTCGGAAACTTCGCGATCTCGGACCCGAGCCCCGCCGCCTGCGACAACATCGGTAAACAGGCCGAGGGCCTTAAGGCAGCTTCGAAGCTCCTTTCAAGCTATTTCACTGCGCTGAATGACCTTGCCTCCTTCGGGAACACCAAGGCCGGCGACGGGGCCAAAGACCTCGCCACCAAGGCGTCTGGTCAAGCCAAGCTGAGCGCCGCGTCTCAGAAGGCTCTCGCGTCTATCGCCGACTTCCTGACCGGGGTAGCGACGTCCGCCTACCAGCAGAAGAAGCTGGCCGACAGCGTCGTGAAGGTTCACGGCGATATCAAGGCCGCCCTCGATGGCCTCGGCGAGGCAGTTGGCGTAGCCTATCTCCATCAATTGCAGGATGAGGAGGAGAAGACGGCCAGTCGTTATCGGGAGTTCCTGCTGGCGCACCAAGGCGCGACCGATGCGATTCTTGCCCTGGACTCCCGCTGGGAAAGCGACCGCGCCAGCTTCGCTGCCAAACAGAAGGCCGCCCAGAGCTATCAGGCGGCCCTCGATACAGTGTCCAAGGGCAATGAGGACTTGGCGGCCCATGCCCGTAACCTTAAGGCGAAGGAATTGCCTGGCCTGCTCAGCCCGTATGCCGCCCAATTGGAGAGCATGGTTCCGGCGATTCAGAAGGCGTTCTTCTAGGAGAGGAAGCGATGTTGCCAATCAATCCCATAAAACAGGCTGAAGAACTGGCCCAGATTTTCTTCAATCTTTCCAACGCAGTGGACGCCTTCCGTTTGAGCAACTACGGCGGGCTCTCACCCGCCGACCAGCAGCGACTCAAAGATCAGGCGCAAGCGCTGGACACTCGCGGTCAACAATGTACCGCGGATGCCATAGGCGCGATCCTGCAGGGCATTCAGCCCCACCTCGCTAATATCAAGATGGCCACCCAGAACGCGCAAGACGCCCTCGCCCACTTGAACGACGTGGCCAGGGGGCTCGCCATCGTGGATTCTGCCGTAGCGCTAGTGGGATCAATAGTGGCGGGTGACTTGGGATCTATCGGCGACAATGTGAATGGCCTGTACCAGGCGATCAGCGGTTAGCTTAATGTGAGCCGGGAATCGCGCGGGCAAGGGGAGGACGGCGAACCCGCACCACCAGCGAGCCGAACTCGCTGCTTGAGGTCGATCCGCAAATCTGGCCAGGGTTCCGGTGGAAACTCCTAAAGAATTAGGACTGGCTGTAGATAATTTTGTAGCTGCCCAAAGCCTCCAAGTTCAACAGGGCTCAACAGGCTTCAACAGCTTGGCCGTATCTCATTGAAACGTAAGTAATTGAAAACAAGGCGTTTTCTGGATGCACCCGAAACCGCCTTGGGCTCAGTGGATCTCCGGTGGATACCCTATAAAATCGCCCTTTAGTTTCAACAACTTGCAGACTTGCCTGTTGAACCTTGTTGAACCGTGAGGATGCTACAGTTGCAGTTCTCACTACAGTCGCCCGCTCGAGGTCGCCGGAATGCCCGTCAATAGCGGGTCTCACCATGGGCGACCCCCTGTTTTTGCGGCAGTGGTTCGACCAGTTCGCCGAGACGCGATTTTGGCGATGCCATGAGCCAAATTCCCTCGGCGCTCGCCAAGAGTTGCCCACTTCTGCTCGTTTAGACTGACCCACACCGAGAACACGATTTGGCGCAGGGCAAGGAGGGGACGAGCAATATCATCCACGCCGGAGGCGTGCGGGTTGATTTTCCATCATCCGCGCCAAAGGCGCGTAACGCGCTCAGTTTCTGGGAGGTAATCATACCCACCAGTCGCCCGGAGATCGGCAGGGCGGCTCTCGCAGCATTTGGCGCAAGGCAAGAACACGCCGTTGCCCTGCGTTAAAACCGCACCAGTTCGACGTGGTGGTGGGCCATTTCTGGCGAGCAAGGTAGGGTAATTCCTCGCGAGCGCCGAAGGCCAAATTCGCCACGATTCGCACAAAATAGGACTTCGCCGTGCAGTTCGATGTACAATCAAAGGCGGCAGAGGGTTAGAGTCCCATTCCCGGCTACCCGTGCGGAGCCGCTGGTGCTAGCGGTGCCGCGGGAGCGATGTCGCGCCGACGCACATCAGCTACGGAAGACTCGCGGAGTCGACATGGAATTCACGGCGGCGGCGAAATCCCCTGATGACAGAGCGGTGGAGTTCGCTGCCACCGAAGACTTTTACTTCCAGTGGCACCTGACCGAGAAGTGCAACCGGAGGTGTGGTCACTGCTATCACGTTTCTTATCAATCTTCTGGGGAATATTCTCTGGAACAACTCGAGGCTTCCTTAGATGCGATGGAGGAAGCTCTCCGGGCCTGGCAGCGTAAGGGCTCTTTTTCTCTCACCGGAGGGGAGCCTTTCCTTAGGCGGCAGGAGTTGTTCCGCATGATGGACCGCCTCGACCTAAGTGATGTCGTTGCATATTACGACATCCTCACGAATGGCTCGTTGATCTGTGACAAGGACATCCGGCGTTTGAAAGGGGCATCCAAGCTGCGGCGGATTCAGCTTTCTCTAGAGGGGGCGACCGCCGGGGAAAATGATCTGATCCGCGGCGATGGGGATTATGCTTGTACGCTGCGCGCGATTGATTTGCTCAAAGATGCCGGTCTTGAAGTCTCCGTCATGGCAACGATCACGCGACGAAACATGGACTCGATCAGCGCAATGGTCGAGCTCCTTGCCGCCCATAGGGTCGATGCATTTGCCGTCGAGCGCCATATTCCGGAGGGCACGGGTCGTGCCATGCGGGATTTATCCTTGAGCCCTGAGAAGCCCGCCAAGTCTTTGAACTGGTGCACCGTATCGGCCTCGCCGAACGGCGTGTTCGGGTATTGATGCATCGCCCGCTCTTTACCCTTCTCGACCGCTATGACTCCACTGTGGGTGCCGTGTGCTCTGTGGGGATCAACGCCTTAACGGTGATGCACGACGGTACGGTCTATCCGTGCCGCCGATTGCCGATTCCGCTCGGCAACATCCTTGAGGATGGGCTTTTCAGAATATGGTATGATTCCGCCTTCCTCTGGTCCGTGCGCGAGAGCGCGCGAATTGATGGTTGTGGAGACTGCAAACTTGTTTCTCTCTGTCGTGGGTGCCGAGCGATGGCGTACCATGTGACCGGCGACGTCTTGGCCCGTGACCCGCAGTGTTGGAAGGACCAGCCATGTACAGCCTGAGTCCTACGGTCCGGTTGAGAACCATTGAGGCCGATGGAAGCCACTGGGCTTTCAACATCCAGAGCGGAAGCCACTACGAACTCAACGAAACGGCGTACAGAGTCCTCCGGGGAATTGAGGCCCGGCGGACAACAGAGGAGATTGCCGCCGAACTGGCGGCCGAGTACGGGATTCCGGAACGCCAGGCTGAATCAGATGTCAACGAGGCTCTCGAAGCATTTGCACGCGACGGCCTAGGGATGAAAGAGGAAACGCTATGACCAGTTCCACGCCTGTGAAACCATACCAAAAACCAACAGCCAAGAAGCAGGAGAAGATGACCTTCACGGCCCGCGGTCTCCCAAAGCCGACCGGTACCCTCGCGTGCCGACAATGCTCGTCGTGCCACGGTTGTCGATAGGGACGCGGTGATGGCCAGAGCGACCGTGAAGACAGGCTGTATGGACTGGGACGATTTCAGGGCGCTTGAGTACTTTGCAATCATCTACGACATCGCCATTGATGAGGAGCAGTACAACCCAGAGTGGTGTCACCTGATCCCTTCCAAATGGTCAAAACCATGCATCGAGCCGTTCGAGAAAGGTGTCGAAACCGACCGGCCGTGGGCCAACCAGGGCTATTATCTCTTCTCTGACTCGAAGCACCAGGGAGATCTGCCTGGACAGACTATCAGTGCAGTATTCGAATCGTCCAAACTGCCGTTCCTTCAAGACTTGGAGCTACCAGAGAGGTTACAGACTGGAGATCTAGCTCTTGCTGCACTGAAGCGCCAAAGCGTGGGTCAGATTTCCAGCCTATGGCGCAAACTACTTCTTGCCAAGCATGTACGCGCCGACCTTCAACAAAACGGCGCTACAACAGCTCTAGACGCTCTCGACAAACTAGGTCTCGCTTTGCTGCGATCTATGCCGTTGATCGAATGCAAGATTGAGGCGCATAACGAACTCCAGAGCCAGTCCGTCATCTTGAAGGCCCTCTTCCTCAACGAGGCGGCTGCGTGCTACCAGGGATACAAGTCAATCTCTATCGCCAACGATTGCCAAAACCTTATCAAAGATGTATTTGGGGAAGGTGAGACGCCGTACGAACTGGTCGCATCTTACAGCAAGGCTCAGGGCTATTTGCACGTACGGGAGTACGAAAAGGCGCTCCATCTCTTTGAAGAAACTGCCGGTCTGGACAAGGCAGTATCCGGCCAGAAAAGGGACTACTACGCTGGTGCCCGCGACCCAGTGAGGCGTCACCTGCGCTGGCCGCGCCAGAGGAAGCTCTTCGATGCTTATGTCGGCTACCCGTCCGTTCTGCAATCCGCCGAGACCCTGTTGAACCTCCAGCGCTCATGGGAGGCAGAGGAGCGGTTAAAGAGTGCTCCTCCAGTACCTGCAACGCCGCATCAGCGTGCTCGGCGGCATATACTTGAAGAGCGGATCAATAACGACCGGAAACTGAATCCACCTGTGGCAGACTGGTCTGCAGACGGTGTTGCGACCGAGAATCTGACCCTCCAGCGGCTAGCGGTCGACACGGAACGCGCCCTCTCCGCCTGTTCGACTACCATTGCTTCCAGCAGCTCTGAGGCACCAGCAAGAGCGCTCGCCCAATTCGCGATCGCTCGCGACAAGCTGCAAGAAAGAATGACACGAGCTGCTAGGAATCGTTCTGAAATCGACGACACCTGTCTTTCTTGGGCCGTCGGTCTTTCCGTTTGCAAAGAACTCCTTTCCTTTGCGCACTCTATCGATGCTGCAGGCGACTGCCGCGACCAAGTACTGGAGAAAGTAACTGACTACTTCCATCTATGCATTGATGAGTTCGCCTTCAAAGATGTCACCGCTGGGCTTTGCATCGACCAGGTCATTAATCGGGGTCACGCTGATGAGGTCCGCCAGACTCTAATTAGGAATCTTTGTGGTATTCACGATCTGCGTAATGCCGATGTGAAGCCCGAGTGGAAATCGACCGGACTTGACGATCTGTTTGCGAAGATCGCTCAGTACCTCAAGGGCCTGCTCGGCAATCTGACCTCAAAGCCACCACGCTCCGCGTCTAAGATCGAAATCCGGGGATGGCTTGAACAGAAGACACTTCTTGCCGGCGACTTGTTGCCAGATGGGAGTGAGAACTCTGCTGCGCGGCACAAAGAGCTGCGGGCATTCGTTGGCTATGGGTTTGTGCATCCAACGGAGGATGATGGGTCGGTGAGTGCAGCGCAGAGGCAAGACGAACGGAGTGTGTGGGCGAAATGCAAGCAGTACCAATGTGTCAAACGAGGTAAGCCTACGGACTGTGGACAACGGGTTCTGGTCAGGAACCCTGGTTTCATTCCGGCGGTAGGTGGATCGAAGACCCTTCACCACATTGACCAGCTCGTCGACTTGAAGAGGGACGTGATCAGGGAGCGGCTCTACGCGAAGCGAGACCATGACGCCGGTTGGCACTTTGTGGTGCTGCAGCGCTGGAACTCGTTTACCCCAGCCATGAGAGCATCCGAGGGGGGCGGCTACTTCCTTTTCCACGCTGGCGGCAAGAGTAAGGACCTTCTGGGGCCTATCGACGTTGGGGTGGTCATCGACCCAGGATATGGGTTTGTGAAGAATTTCGTTTCTGAGGGATTCGGTGTTTGCGATATCACCGCCATACTGATTACGCACGACCACCCTGACCATCTTGCGGACGTCGGCAGTCTCATTAACCTACTAGTCGAAATCAAAAAGAATCGCGGTGGCCCGGTTAAGAAAAATTCAAAAGTCGAAATGCTGGTGTCTCGTGGGGCCTTTGAGCGACTAATTGCGCAAATTGAGAGCGCGCGAGACATATTCCGCGACACGGTCGTGCTTAAGCCGGGGACCAAATACATTGTCGAAGGTTCGAGCGGCAAGAAGATGATCGTTCTTCGGGCATGCAGCGCACTTCACCGCGATGCCTCTCACTTCGCCAACCGTAGCGGTTTCGATGCAGTGGGCATAATCAGTGAGATCCAAGATGATTCAGGATTGGTGCGGAGGGTTGGAATTCCGTCGGACACCAAGTGGGACGAGAAGATTTCACTGGAGTTTACGGAGGAATACCCCTGTGACCTTATTTGCTTGCATCTGGACTCGATTGTACCTGAAGGGTTTCCTCTGATCTCGTACTTTGATGCGAAGAAGACCAGCTCAAAGGTGCTTCACGAGAAGCAACAACTCTACCTGCCTGGCGTCGTCTGGTACCTCGAAGCGATCAGAGAGCATCGTGCGAACGGGATGCCGACGATGGTGATCTTATCTGAGTTTGGGGAAGAGCTGGCTGGGGGAACCCGCATAGATATCGCGAGGCGACTGCAGGCATATACCGACGAGAGGATAATGGGGAAGGGGAAGGGGAAGGTTGTCGTACTGCCCGGCGACGTAGGCCTTCGCGTGGACCCGGCGCGCCAGAGCATTCGATGTTCGTGCTGTCACCTGGAGCATCCCTGGACAACGCCATTTCACTGTGAGACCTCCGGAAACTCAGAGCAGATCTTCTACGTTTGTCCACGGTGTCTTCGCAATCTCACGCAGCAGGAGAGGGCGGAGAGTTTCTCGAACCGCCATCCATTTCTGCCGGGGACCAAGTCTTAATGACCGGTGCAGCTCTTGCACTGGCTAGGACTGCCCTTTCGCGAAACCTCCGCGGTATTGAAGTGCGGACCCACTCGTTTGAGCGGGTTTGCCGTATTGCGGTACTTGTTGGTGCCCATGCGGAGGGTCTCGCGGAGAGGGCCGGAGCTGGTGCAAGGCCGGACGGCGGTTGGGCAGATGTCCCCGAGACGATCTGGTGTTTAGCCTTTCTGAAGCTGGTGGGTCGCCCCGACGCTGTGATTCCTGGTTTACATTGGCTTTCCGGGCAACGCCTGGAAAGGGGTGGGTGGGGTCAAAGCGCGCGAGATGTCGCGCGCATCCCTATAACCGCGATAGCGCTCAACTTTCTGGCGGCCGAGATTGGAACCCAGGCGGACTGGCGCTGTGTTGAGGGCCTTTGGAAGGAAGACCTCGCAAGTGCAGTGCAACTTACGTACAAAGGGGGATTCTACCTTCTATGCCAAGCGCGGAACCCCCAGCCGTCTATCGAACTCGTGCACTGTACCCTCAAGTACTTGGAAGCATCGCAGCACGACGACGGAGGGTTTGGGCCCTGGAAGCACCACCCCATCGGCAGCGATCCGTGGAGTACGGGGATCTGTTTGGCTGGCCTGTGTTGTCACCCCAACCTCGTGCCACGACACATCATTGAGCGCGCCGTCGGCTGGATGTGTCGGACACAGCTTCCTTCAGGTTTGTGGCCGTGCCACTTCATTGACGAGGGATCAGCCTATGCCTACTGGGGACTGCGCGAGGCAATTCGCGTATTGGAGGCCCGCTGATGTGCGGCATTTGCGGGATAGTCGGGCACTCCGACAAGCATCTGGTGGAACGCATGCTGGACGCGATTTGCCACCGGGGTCCAGACTCCTTTGATGTGACCGCGACGCCGCAAGGTGCGTTTGGAGGATGCCGGCTGGCCATTGTGGGGGACCACGCGACGACTCTGCCCTTTTGGGATGGGGACACCGGCAGCACCGTCTTGTTCAACGGTGAGATCTACAACTATCGCGAGATCACCGAGCTACTCGAACTGGCGGCCGTTAGCGAGGCCAACGCGGAATCTCACGTCCTTGCGCACGTCCTTGACCGATACGGGCCCGAGGGCGTGGGCCGATTGAAGGGGATGTTCGCCTTTGCCGTGTTTCGGAATGAGCGTCTGATCCTAGGACGGGATCGCCTAGGGATTAAGCCGATGTTCTATACCTTGATTGGGGCCGACGTTGTGTTCGGGTCTGAAATCAAGGCCCTGCTTCGGCATCCTGGCTGTAGCGTGGCGCTAGACGAAGAGGTGCTGGACGAGATTGCGGTCTTCGGTTACATCGCTTCGAAAACAAGAACGGCGTTTTCTGGAGTTCGCCAAGTTCCTCCCGGTTGTGTCGTATGCTTCGAGCACGGCGTGGAGGTGGTTCAGCGTTACTGGACCCCTCCTGTGGCGTTCTATGCAGCGAGGGAGCCCGACTTGCATGAGTCGTCTACTGAGCTCTTTCACGTGCTCAGAACATCGTGTGAGCAAGTGCTACATCACGACCGCCACCAGAAGGCATTTTACTTATCCGGCGGTGTAGACTCGTCTCTCCTTGCTTCCCTGGCTGCCGACCTTACCTCTGGCTCCCTGAAGACCTTCACGCTTGCCGACGCTGGCGACTCACCCGATCTATTGGCCGCCCGGAGCGTCGCAATCGCAATAGGATCGGACCACAGCGAGATCCGTGTCGGCCTCGAAGACTACCTTCGCGAACTCCCGCTTTTCGTGCGCCATTACGAAAGCCCAATCGCAGGCGGCGCGTTCGACTTGCATGGGGGTATGGCCTTCCAGATCCTTTCACAACGAGTCTCCGAGCGCGCACGTGTAGCCTGCTCTGGCGAAGGGGCAGATGAGTTGTTCGGGGGGTACTATTGGATCTACACTCATCCGCTGGGTTTTGCGGACCGCATTCGGGGCCGGCTTCGCGCTATCGGGAGCCCATCCTCGGTCGCCAGGAGAGTTGAAATGCTCTTTCCGGAACCGGAGAACGCCAGAACCTATCAGCGCAACTTGTTCGACTTCCTCCTCGGCGGGGGTTTGGCGAACTATCACTTGTGGAGTATTGATCGGTCGTGCGGTGCGTTCGGCTTCGAGGTGCGTCCGCCGTATCTGCACGACGATGTTGTCGAACTGGCGCTCTCGCTCCCGATCCAGATCAAAACGAATGGGACCGAGACCAAGCGCGTGCTTAAGGCTGCGGCCGAGCCGCTGTTCTCCAGGTTGGGCATCGCGAGCTGTCTTACGCGTTTGAAAGACGCGATGCCGGCCGCCCTGCGCAACGTCGCACCCCAATTCGATTCGCTGTCGGGTGACCTAGTGCCGAGCAGCCACATTCAACACCATCCATATCGACAGTATTTGCATACTCGTTCTGAGTGCATACTGTTCGACCTCTTCTTCTACATCTTGGTGGCAAACCGGGGAGATCTCCCTGGGGGGTTTGATCTGACAGAGTTTTACAGAGACGGGACCTGTGAAGATCTGTATCGTTAGCAAGTTTCCACCGATCGAGGGCGGCATCGCCTCTCGCACGTACTGGCAGGTGCGGCGGCTACTTCAGGAGGGCCACGAGGTAACGGTCGTTACGAATTCCGGAGCTACTGAGCGTGAGTATTGCATTCAAGGCTGTCAGAAACACCTTCGCGGTCTCACCGAACGCTATCAATTGGACCTTCATGATGTCTGCGGCGAAGCTCCATGGCACATACCGTCCGGTCCGGACCACCTTGAGCGCCTGCTCAGCGTTCTTCTGTCAGTGCTCAGCCGAAAGTCCTTTGCCTTCATCGAGTCCGGTTATCTGGTGCCTTATGGTATTGCAGCGGGCCTTGCATCAAAGCTGACAGGCATCCCGCACGTCGTTAGGCACGGGGGCAGCGACTTGGCGAAGTTCCTGCCGCACCCTCAATACGGTGAACTGCTGACGCGGATCCTGCGCCAGGCGGAGAAGGTTATTACTGACGAACAAAGCGAACCCCTTCTGCGGTCCGCAGGTGCGATAACGGAGTTGGCCTCGGTTTACGAGCCCGACTCCAAGGTCTTCGCGCCGAGGCACACGCCCCGATCAGCGCCGGTGCCAGTCTACGCGTACATCGGCAAGATCAACTATTACTGGCAGCGGCGCGGGCTTGATCAGTTGGTTGGGTGGTATCGCGCGAACTCGACCAAGGTCACGTTGCGCATCATTGGGCAGGGAGTTGGCCAAGCTGGATTTGAGCACTGGATGGCGGCTCAGGGGTTATCTAACCTAATTTCAGTGGAGCCATTCGTGTCTCCTTGGCGGGTACCAGACCTCTTGGCCGCGGTTGATGGCGTCTTTTGTCTCTCGGCAGGCGATCCAATCACGAGCGATTCGATGCTTCAGCGCGAAGCGCGCGCTATGAAGCGAATCGTCCTAGAATCCCTCCCATCCTTATAGGTGCTCTGAAGGACCCCTCGCAACGGTCCGATGAACTTGACGACAGCGATTCGATATTCGACTGGATGAAACTGGAATCATCGACAGCAAGGTGTGGCCGGACTCCGAAGTTTTGGGTGTTTCTGTCGCGGTAGCCGTTGGGCAGTTCGGTGGCAAAGAAGCTGGTGCGGCATGGGGGCCTCAGTCGGCGCAGGGCCACTGTAGATGATTTTGTAGCTGTCCAAAGCCTCCGACTTCAACAGGGCTCAACAGCCTTCAACACGAGGACCGTATCTGCTTGAAACGTAAGCAGTTGAAAACAAGGCGCTTTGCGGTAGCGCCGGAAACCGCCTTGGGCGCAGGGGGTCGGGCGTTCAAATCGCCCCGCCCCGACCAATGGAATCAAGCAGATACGACCGTTACCGGTCGCCTTCCAAAGTCCGGTGTAGCTAATTTTGTAGCTGTGGTGTTCCTCAGGATTCAACAACCGGGTCAGTCAATACCGGCAACTTGATTGGGGTGCAAGAGGTCCCGAGTTCAAATCTCGGCGGCCGGACCAGCGTTTTCAACAGGATACTAGCGATTTCGAGACTATATCGGAAGCTGATGTAGTCGATTCTGTAGATGTGTTCGCCCGCCAGATGTCCCCGGCCAAAGATCACAGTGTTGGGGTGCAAGAGGTCCCGGGTTCAAATCCACGCGGCCCTAAGGGCAGCGAGAGGTGACTCTTCAACGCATGCCTGTCCGCTACCTTCGGAATAGAGGCACTGAGCAGAAATATCCAATATACTCGCTGTCGCCGGGCCCGTAGGGCTCCACATCGATCGGCAGCGTCAAACCAGTTGAGCCCGGCGCCGTGCGGCGCGGAGGCCACGCGCGAACGAGCTTGTTGGGACGTAACATAGAAGTGGGGACATATTGCCTCGCTTTGCGATCACAGCCGTGGCGCTGGGTATCTATTGCCTTCCGTTGAGTGCCGCGGAATTCGTAGTCAGAGTGTCAGACTCGACGTCGGCGAAGCCGATCAACGCGGTCACCGTCACACTTTCGCGCCCGGATGGCGATAGCTTCGAGGCCGAGACCGATCCTCAGGGGCGGGCCACGTTTCCCGAATTGGCGCCGGGCACGTGGCGGCTACATGCAGAAAGAACATCGTACGTTGATCTACTGGACCACGCCGGGCGCGGCCGGCCCGTTGCGGTTCCGGTTGCGAAATCGGCGGCCGTCGAACTGACGCGCGGCGCCACCGTTACCGGTGAAATACGGGATTCCAAAGGCGAACCGTTCGAGGGCGCCAAAGTGATTGCCGTGGCGCGGCGGCGTGCGGCCGGAACCTCGCGGCTCACGCCCATTGGCGAACCGGCCCGCAGCGACGACCGCGGCAATTATCGACTATATGGGCTGGCCCCCGGCTGGTATGCCGTGGCGGTGTTTCCAACCGGCGAACCAGGCGACCCGGGGTTCACGCCAGTCTATTCGGACTTCTTCGAACTCGCGCCCGGCGACACTCTGGGCAACGTAAATCTGGTGGCCGCCACCTCCCAACCGGCCTCCGTTTCCGGCACGGTCTCTGGAATTCCGGATGAGGAGCAGGTCGCGGCTGTGGCTCTGGCTTCCCGCGGCGGCGTGCCTGCTCTCATCGCCGGCGTGCTTTCCGAAAGCGGCGGCTCGTTCGTCATCCACGACGTGCCCCCGGGTGAGTACCAACTTCTGGCGTGGACGCCTGCCGAGGGCCGGGACCCGGGCGGGCCGCCCGCGTCACCTACCGCACGGGCGGCCAGCCGATCCATATCGATCTTTGGAGGAGACCTCCAGGCCGATCTCGCGCTACAGCCCCTGGTGAAGGCGAATGGGCGGCTCACCATCCAAGGAGACGCTTGCAGCAGCGAGAAGGAAATCGCATTCCAGTCGGGAGACGGATGGCGTGAGGTGTGGCCCGTGGCGGTCACCGTGAACGGCGATCACTTTACGGCGGAGGGCTTGCTGGCCGGCCATTATCGAATCTCCGTCTCCAGCCTGGACGGTTCCTGCCGGCTTGCCGAGGTGCGCGTCGGCGACAAGGTTGCGCCGGGCGGGATGGTTGCCATCGACGGCCAAAGCCCGCTAACGCTTGTCCTTACCTCGGCGACCGGGGAAATCTCGGGCGTGGTGGGTGGAGCCGATGCGCCGACGACGACGGGCATGGTGATCCTCTCGCCGGCGGATGGGGAAGGCGCTGTCCAGGTGGCGCAAGTCGATGCCGCGGGCCGCTATGCCTTTGGTCACGTAGTTGCTGGCGAATACCTTCTCGTCGCCCGGAAAGCCCTGGATTCGACAAACTATCTGGATGCGGTCGAGTCCCCCAAGCTGGGCACGAAACTCGTCACGGTTGAGGCAGGGGGGAAGGTAAAATGCGACCTCAAACTGCCGTCAAAATAACGCTTGGCCTTGCGGCTCTCGCGGGCATCGTCTCACCCGCACAGGAGCAATCCGCGCGGGATCTTATAACGGAAAGCGCCTGAAAGGCGCTGGGTGAATGCCGAAGGACCGTCCCGCCCCAGATCGGCGGACCAGCGGGCTTGGAAGTGGGCGAAGGAAGGCCTGATTCGGGTCGTGCCGATCGATACGGCAGGCCGCTCTGACTTTGGCCAATTGGTTGCGCGCGGCTACGAAGCGATTGCAGGTGAGGGCAGAGTCCGGCAAACTGGGAGCAAAGCTCGTCACTTTCGCGCGCGGCAGGGGGGTGTTATGCGATCTCAAATCGCGCCAGCGATAACCCTGGCATTCGCGTTGCTTGCCGGTTCCGGCTCGCCCGCGCAGGAACAGCCCGCGCAGGAACAGCCCGCGTGGGAATTGACCGGTATCGTTACTTACGGTTCGAAACCGCTGAAAGACGCTTGGGTGTTGGCCGAAGGCGCGCCTGAAGTAGAGCACGTCAGAACGGACGGACAAGGCCGGTTCACGCTGCGGGGACGTGTTTCCGGAACGATCACGATTCGCGCTGTCTGCGATGGCGACCCCGTCGAGTTTGTCACGCGAACGGTGAGCGTTGCCGCCGGCGCCCGTTTTCGAACCGATCTCGCGATCCCCAAGGGCGGAGTATTATCCGGCCGGGTGCTCGATCGGGACAAGCAACCTGTTCGCGGCCTCCTCGTAAGCGCAGTGCGCAAGTCGGGAGACGAGGCCACCACGCTCCTGCAACCCTGGGATATGGACCTCACGAACGATCTGGGCGAGTACCGCATCTCACACCTTCCCCCAGGTTCCTATTTTCTGTGGGTTTCCAGAAAGCGGCTCCAACTCCAAAGGCGGGGCTGGGGACCGCCGCCTGCGCGGGCGACGGATTTACCCCTTGAGACTTTCTACCCGGACGCAACCGAAGTGCTGGGGGCCGTGCCACTAGAGGTTCACGCCGGGGAGGAGATCACCTCGCTCGATCTCTTGGTCCAGAAGCGCCCGTCCCATTGCGTTTCTTTCAGCGTCGCGAGCGGATTCCTCTTCTTAAACGATGGCAAGCACCCTTGGACCGATGTTAGTCTAGCCACGCCGGCTGGTCGAAATGTGCTCGCGCTGGAGTCGCATTTGGATGACGACGTCCGCCCCAATGAACCGAACCGGATTTGTGGGCTTCCGGCTGGCGAGTATTCCTTACGCTTTCACACCCTCTCCGGCAGCGGCGTCCTGCACGTGTTGGGCTATCTTTCCGTTCCTTTCACGGTGAAGGACGAGAGTGTCGATCTCGGATCTCTCGTGATTCCCGCTCCGGCTAGCGCAAGCGGAAGCGTCTCCATCGGCGAAGCCCCGCAAGACGCCGCGATTCCAGGCGGCATCCAAGTGCGACTGCTGTCGACCGAGTCTCCGGAACTCTACCACGATGACGGTGGCATCGCACGGGTGCAACCGGACGGGTCGTTTCAGATCCCACGTGTTTTTCCTGGCGATTACGCGGTTCGCGTCTCCGGCTTGCCCGCGGGCTATTACGTCGTCGATGCATTGCAACAGGGCAGGAGTGTGCGAACCGGCGGCTTTCAGGCCAACGCCGGCGATCTCCGGATCTTGCTCCGCAGGGACGGCGCGACCGTTAGTGGCCGCGTATTGACCGCGGACGGTTCGCCTGTGATGGACGCAGCGGTGGTGCTGCAGCAAGACGGGGCGCTCCGCCCCATGGTCGTCCGCTCCGACCAAACGGGCGCGTACCACTTCGCTACCGGCGTCGCTCCCGGCGCTTACAGACTCGCGGCTTCGAGAGATCTGGCCGGAGCGCAGGAACAGGACGCAACTGCGCTCGCCCGGATCGCCGCGAACGGTATAGCCATCGAATTGAACTCCCGCGAATCGAAGATCGTCGATCTTGATGCCCAATGGCCGTAATGCAGCAACTGGCCGAGGGCTGCCGCACCGGCGCAATGCAGAGCGGAACGGACGGCCATCTCGACGGCTTCCATGTAGATCGCGCCGCGGTTGCGTCGCTCGGCAAAGACTTTGACCCTCGATTGCGGACTGCGCCGGTCCACTTTCGCGCCCGGAAGGGTCAAAGGAAAGGAAGCCCGTGTATCGCCACACAATTTCTCCGGATTCGTTCAGGTTGGAGGAAATGGGAAAAACGGCTCCAAAAGGTGCGGTTGGATGTATAATCGATCCCGAGCCAGGATGGCAAAATGGAAATCCGTGCGCCGGGATAAACCGGCACGAAGCAGAGAATGCAAGAGTCTTACGAGAAAGGGGTAGCGATCCGCTCGGCCCCGAGTTTTTGCGCTTGGGCCGCGAGGTGCCCGGCGAAGCGTAAACAGGGGTATAGGTGGGCTGGGTATTGAGCTTCGAAAAATTGCAATCAGGACGCCGACGCCCTGGATTTGGCGGAAGGCAACATGACCGGTGGCGTTAACGCGAGCCGGCGGTCAGTCCTGCGTAGTCATAGACCCCAGACACGCCTAGAAGCTTCGTGCACGAGAACCGGGAGACCTTCAGGGCGTCTCGGCCCCAACCGGGTCGAGACCGGTCCGCGAAGGCGAAAGCCGCACGGCGGATATGAACGTTCTGGAGGAGTCGGACCACGCAATAGTACCGATGAAGCTACTGAACAAAGAGGGGCAACCTTCGGCGGAGGCGGTGGAGGGAAGGGCGTGGCCCAAGGAGAACATCGCACGATCTGACACGTTCCCGACACAGAGCGGGAGAAATCGTGTGCCAGGGGTCGGGAAGCGTGCGGCGGGCAGTTGGCCGCCAACATCTGAGGGAGGAGCCGTATGCGCTAATGAGCGCCCGTACGGATCTGTGCGGGGGGTGCTAAGTAATTGGCATCCCTACCGCGACCGGATGAGAGCACTGCACAGCAAGGAGACCTGTAATGCCACCAGTCCTTTGTAGATCGGCCAACTTTACCTCGCGCTTCGAAGAGATAATTAATCGCGGTGCAGGATGGAGGTCGACTCAACTCAATCGTGTCGTAAAGGACGTCGATGACTACCTCACCTATCGTGAAGTCCCGGAAGATTCCGTTTTGGATGATCCCGACTTCGAGTCCGGTTTGGACTACCTCAAAAAACTAGAGGACGACTTCAATGCGTGGAGGCTTGGGAATCCCAAGGAGTTTGCGGTCCGCTTCGCGTCGCGCGCGGGTGAGTTCCTTGACGAGATCAAACAGTTAGGAGCGGATGAGCTCAGTTTCGCCGCTGATTTTGCTCCCGATGACGCCCGCGAACTGCCACCACCGCCGATCGTGGCGGATAACCGGCATCACGGGTTCCTGGACTGGATGTCCATGCCAGAGATGCAAACAAGGCCCAAACACTTCGTGTCGAGGGACGTTGACGAGAAAGAGTCGCGCACGAGGAAATTCGAGGACTTGGCGCAGGAAAGAGGCCTGGAAGCAGCCGAGTGGTCGGCGAAAACGGCGGAAACCGGCGCAGCCATAGCAAGTCATAGCGCTCGTGAGGGTCTTCTCCTGCTCTCTCAATCCGCTGCGGGGAAGATCGTCCCGCTTGTCATGCACGGGGTGGAGGCGGCAGGAATAGCGGCCGCCGCCGCCGGCCTCACAGTTACCCTCATTAACTCGGGCTTCGCCATCCGTTCATGGCATCAAACGAATAAGCACTTGTTACTGCTCAAGAAGATACTGAACAATGATAAGGAACTCAGTCTTAGCCGATGCTACAGAGTCAGGGGCCAAGGGGCCACAGCTCAATGGGTCCCTTGCGAAAATGCCGACGTCAGGGTGCACGAACTTATAAACGCCTTCATACTGCCGTATATCATCAGGAAAAAGGAACTCAAGAGGGACAAGAAGATAGCCACTACTTTCACCCTGGGATCAGCTATCTCGTTGTATTCCGTGGCAAAGTGGGTTAAGAAGGAACTGCATCACGAGCGAGGTGTCCATCGCTACAAGGCGGCTCACTGGCTGGCCTATCACTTTTGCACCTGCGACTGCGACCTGGCGATGAATATTGCTGCGGCCCTCACGAGTATTGAAGAGATGCTGTGGTTAAAGAATAACGGTGACTATGAAGGCATCGCCGATGTCCTGGCGGACAAAATGAAGTCGATTTGACGGTCCGGGCCATTGAAACGTAAGTAATTGAAAACAAGGCATCTTCGGGAGAGGCCGGAAAACCCCCTTGGGCGCAGGGGGTCGGGCATTCAAATCGCCCCGCCCCGACCAATGGAATCAATCGCTTACAGCCATTTCTGGCCTTCTCAAAAATCCTGCTGTAGTCGATTCTGTAGCTGTGGCGTTCCTCGGGATTCAACGGACCTTCTCGGGAAACAACCCCGGCATCCAGCGCGAAGCGAGCCCCGCCGGGAAAACCAGGCGCAGCGGCGCACGGGAACTCTCCGCGGCCAGCACCCCCCGCTCGGTCAGCGCCGAGACAATACGGCGCGCATGGCGCTCGCCCACGCCCACAACGCCGGCGGCATCGGCGCGAGGCAACTCTCCCCGGTAGAGCACGGCTTCGAGAATGCTGCCTGAATTGGGCGGCAAAGCGTGGATCCGGATCTCTTCTTCGGCCCAAAGAAGAATGCGCGCCCGCAGGCGTTCCGCCTGCATCAGGCTTTCCATGAATTCAACTTGGTCGATAGAGGTCCTGAGAAAGAAGTCCGTGAATCTCGCGAGCGCCTCCTCGCTCAAATCGCCGCGCCCATCCAGATCGTTACGACGGGCGCCGTCACATGCGGCAAGATGGCCCTTGTACGCATCCACATTGCGCGCCAAGCCACGCGCCACCGACCAGACGCCGCCGGTATCGAGCGTCTCCAGCAGCGTGGCATGGGACATCAGGCGCGCAACTCGGCCATTGCCGTCGACAAACGGATGAATCCACACCAGGCGATGATGCGCCGCGGCGGCGCCCAGGATCGAATCCGTCTTGCCGAGGTGGCCGTAGATCCTCTCGAAATGCTTCAGAAAACGCGGTACGGCGCCGGGACTGACAGCGATATGAGCGCCCACCTTGACGTCTTTTCCGCGCAGTTCGCCGGGGACCACCCGCACGCGTTCTTTCGTTCGCGGGTCCTCCACCCACAGCAGATCCTCGGGCAATAACTCGCAGAAACGGCGATGGACTTCCCGAATGCCATCGCTTGTGACGGCGCGTCCTTTTTGGCCGCCGCCGTCGATCCACTTTTGGACGGCGATATGCGCTTTCGCTTCGAGCTGTAGATCGCGCCTGCGGATATCCTGGCTGTAGTCGTTCTTCAGCGCGCGTTCGATATCGACCGGATGCGTATCGTGGCCTTCGATCAGGTTGCTGTAGTAGCAGTTCATCGCACGCACCAGATCGGCGAGCGAGGCCAGCAGGCTTTCCGGCAAGCTTCGCCGAAGCCCGCTGGACTTTTGCGCCAGATCGAGGGCAAGGTCTGTCAGCCCGCCGCGCTGGCGGGAGCCCTCGCCAACCAGCAAAGGCTCCATTCGCGAAACCGGCTCCCCGCGATCTTTCGCCGCTTTGATGTCCTCTTTCATGTCCGCATCACATATTATATTAACTTATTTTATATCATAGCATTAATCGAATAGCAAGCTGCTATCGGTCCTTAATAAAGTCCGCCTCTACGTCCGCTGAAATGCGCCTTCTCCCAGGCCGGAATCCGTGCCGCGGAGCGGCGCAAGAGCGGGCTCGAAAGGCCCTGGACCGGGGCGGTCCGCGTCTCGGCAAGATGAAGCACGGCCGCGGTCGGCAAGCCGATTTTGGAATGGCGATGCTCGCCCCTGGTTGCCCAAACGCCAAATGCGCGCAACTGCCGTCTGGGCGCCTGCCGTTGACAGCATGGCGTGCGAAGAGAGAGAATCGCCGCAGGATCAGACTTCACGAGTTGAGGGGATCTTCCCTGGTGGCAGCCATGAATCGACTCACAGCACTCCTCCCCGCATTGGCCATCGCCTTTGCGCAAAACCCCGCGCCGCGGCCAGGCCCGGCGACCGGCGCCGCCCCCAGTACCGTGATTCGCATCGACGTCAACATGGTTCAGGTGGACGCCGTCGTCACGGATTCCAAGGATAGGCGCGTAACCGGTCTTCAGGCCGCGGACTTCGAGATCTTGCAGGATGGCAAGCCGCAGGCTATCACGAATTTCTCGTACGTCTCCACGAAACCGGAGGGAGGGGGAACTGCCCCAGTCCATGGTGTGGCGCAGGCCAAGCCGGTGAAAGGCGATGCGCCGCCGCCACCGCCGGTGTTCCAGCCCACCGAGGTGCGCCGCACGATGGCGCTGGTGGTGGACGACCTCGGGCTGGCCGCCGAGAGCCTTCCGCCCGTCCGCAATGCAATCCGGAATTTTATCGACGCACAGATGCGTCCCGGCGACCTGGTGGCCGTTGTCCGCACCAGCGCCGGCATGGGGGCGTTGCAGCAGTTCACCACCGATAAGCGCTTGCTGTACGAGGCGCTCGATCGCGTGAAATATGGCCTCAGCCGCGTCGGCGTGAGCAGCTTCGAGCCATTGGGAAGAGGCGCGCGCGGCGGCGCCGCCCTCAACCTTTTCCGCGAACAGACCCTGACGGTGGGAAGCCTGGGGGCCGTCCGTTTCGTGGTGAATGGAATGAGGGGTTTACCAGGCCGCAAGTCCGTGGTCCTGTTCACCGAGGACATTCGCATGCTTAACCGGGGGATTGCCGATGGAATGGTGGTCGACGCCGTCCAGCAGCTCAACGACGCCGCCAGCCGCGCCTCGGTGGTGATCCACACCGTGGACCCGCGCGGCGTCCAGGACTACAACATTACGGCCGCCGATAACACCTCGCGTATGTCGGCCGGGCGGGCTTCCCGAGTCCCCGCCCAGCGGGAGCGGCAGACGATTTCCTCCCAGCAAGGCATGACCGAGGTGGCGCAGGAAAGCGGCGGCCTGTTTCTGCAGAATGCCAACGACCTGATCGGCGCCCTGCGAAAGGCGGCCGAAGACAGCGACGGTTACTACCTGATCGGCTACCACCCCGATGCCAACACTTTCGAGAACGTGAACGGCCAGCCCAGGTTCCATAAGATCGAGGTGCAAGTGAAAAAGGCCGGTTTGCGCGTCCGCACCCGCGACGGCTTTTTCGGCGAGCCGGGCGGCGGAGATCAGCCGCTCGATCGCACGCGCGAGGCGGAGCTGAACCGCGCCCTGCAATCCCCGTTCGCCCCCGGTTCGATTCACCCGCGCCTGACCGCGGTCTTCTCGAATCTGCAGGCAGGCTCGTTTATCGACGCCTTGGTGTACTTCAACCCCAAAGAGCTGAAGTGGTCCAGCGGGCCGGACGGCGCCCATCAGGCGCGGATCGATGTCGCCGCCGCGGCGTACGACGAAAACGGGTTGGCCCTGGCGCCCGTCGATACAACCTTCGCCTTGCAGTTGAACTCCCAGAAATATGACGAGGCCCTGCAAAAAGGGATGGTGTACGGCCTGCGCATTCCGGTCGAGAGGCCCGGCCCCTACCAGGTGCGCGCGGCCCTGCGCGACGCCGCCACGGAGGGCAGTGGTTCGGCCCAGCAGTACGTTGAGGTCCCGGACGTCAAGAGCGGACGCCTCGCGCTGTCGGGAATCGTGCTTCGGGAGGGCGCGGCCGCAGCGCCCGCGGCGAACGCCGAACTTCCCCAGGGTTCGGCTCCCGGCGAGGACGTCACGGGCGGAGCGGCCCGGCGGAGCTTCCGGCGCGGCGCGGACCTGGTCTACAGCTACGAAATCATCAACGCCCGGACCGGCGCCGGCCAGCATCCCGAATTGGAAACGCAAACCAGGCTGTTCCACGATGGAGAGCGGGTGCTGGCCGGCAAGGCGACGCCGGCCGCCGTGGGAGGCGCGTCCGACCCGCAGCGCCTGACGGCGGGGGGCCACATGCCGCTGGGCCGCGACATGACGCCCGGCGAATACGTGCTGCAAGTGATCGTGACCGACAAACTCGCCAACAGTAAGTTCAACACGGCCACCCAATCCATGGATTTCGAAATCGAGCCGTAGCAAGCGCGGAAGCGTTCCGCCGATCGCGCATTTTTCGCCGCCGCCCCCACTTGCGTTGGCCCAAATGGCGATAACATGGGCAATGCCGGCCAAGACGGCAAAATGGAGATTCTGGCGAATGAGCAGGCCGATGAGTTTTCTGAAAACGCTGGTGAAGTTGCTGGCGGCGACGTCATTAACCCTGGGCGCCTCGTTGCCCGCCGCCGACAAGACCTTGATCGATTATTTTCTGCCGACGCCGATTCATGGTCACCTGACCACGGAAGCGTGGGGCGCTCCTAATGTTCTCCCGCGCGATCCGCAGAACGGCCTCGAAGACGCCACGATCAAGCAGTGGTGTTATTGGGATGGACAGATCATCAAAGGGCCGGAGGGCAAGTATCACATGTTCGCCAGCCGCTGGGATCAAGGCAAGGGCCATGGCGGATGGGGTAACTCGGGCGCCGTGCACGCCGTCAGCGACAGCCCCACCGGGCCTTACCTGGACAAGGGGCTTTGCTGGCCTGATAACCAAGGCGGCCGAGGGCACAACGTGACCGCCCTGGTTCTTCCGGACGGGCGCTACGCGGTGGTGGTCAGCGAGACCAGGCCGGGCGATGTTTTTGTTTCCAAGTCGCTCGATGGGCCGTGGACGCAGCTTGGCTCGATCCAGGTTGACGCCAACGGTTTCGAGCCGCGGGACGGCAGAATGTCCAACGTGAGCGTGATGGTTCGCCCGGACGGCGACTTCGAGATCGTGGCGCGGTCCGGCGCCATCTGGATCAGCAAGAACGGCATCCTGGGACCTTATAAGCTTCAGGGACACAGCATTTATCCCGGTATGCCCGGTCTCCCCACGCGAAATCTGGAAGATCCGGTGATCTGGTATAGCGGGGGCCTGTATCACATCGTGGTCAATTGCTTCAGCGATCGCAAGGCGTACGATTTGACATCGCCCAATGGCATCACCGACTGGACGAACCGGGGGCTGGCCTTCGATCCGACCACGGACATGATTCGCTACACGGACGGAACCGTGAACCATTGGAACAACATGGAGCGACCCGGCGTGTTCCTGCAAAATGGCCATGTCGCGTACTTTACCTTCGCGGTCATCGATGTGCCCAAATCGCAGGAACTGCCAAACGACAATCATGGCAGCAAGGTCATCGTTGTTCCGTTCGACGGGGTAGCGTTCGATCGCGACATGGAAAGGCTTTCCAAGGCGGGGCCGAAAAACTGAGGAAGGGGAACGCTTTTCCGATCGGTTCCTCACAGGAAATCGATGGTTATGATGTGGCGAACGAGTGTCCGCGCCACATCGGAGGGTGGAGCGTGAGGGACCCGGGGTAAGGATTCCGGACTGTTGGCCGGCGGACGCGCCGGCCCCACAATAGGAAGCTGCGCAACGCCAAACGGGGGATTGGCGTTCCTGGGAGCTTACTCTTTGGACCCTTCTTCGGGTTCTTCGCGGCCTTCGCGCTGCGCCTTCAGACGCTCTTCCTTGCGCTTGGCGCGCTCCGCGGCGCGCTTCACCAACTCGGATCCCACCAGCTCGAGAATGGCCTGCTCGGTGCCGTCGCCCGCGCGGGGCGCCAGGCGGGTGATGCGGGTGTAGCCGCCGTTGCGCTGCCCGAAGCGCGTGCCCAGCTTGTCGAACAGCTTCTGCACGGCGGCGGGCTTACGCAGCTCCATCGCCGCCTGGCGGCGAGCGTGCAGCGTGTCCTTCTTGGCCAGCGTGATCAACCTGTCCACCAGCGGGCGCACGGCCTTGGCCTTGGGAACCGTGGTGACGATGCGCTCGTGCTCGATCACGCTGGTCATCAGATTGCGCAGCAGCGCGTTGCGGCTGGCGGTGGGCCGTTTGAGTTTGAATCCGGCTACCTTGTGTCTCATCAGCTACTCCCCGATCTGGTCCTGGCCTTCTTCTTCGGGGCCGAAATCCGGCCCCCCGCCGCCGGTCTGCGGCGGCGGCGCGACCAGCCGGCCGTGCGCGTCGATGCGCATTCCCAGCGCCAGGCCCATGTTCGCCAGAATCTCCTTGATCTCATTGAGCGACTTGCGGCCGAAATTCTTGGTGCGCAGCATTTCGGCTTCGGTCTTCTGCACCAGCTCGCCGATGGTCTGAATATTGGCGTTCTTGAGGCAGTTGTAGGAGCGGACGCTCAGTTCCAGCTCTTCCACCGAGCGGTTCAGCACCTCGCTCATCTTGTCGAGGCCGCGCTCGGAAATCTCTTCGGCCTGCTCCGGCACTTCCTCGAAGTTGATGAAGATGGCCATGTGGTCCTTGAGCAGCTTGGCGGCGTAACCGATGGCGTCTTGCGGCGAAACGGCGCCGTTGGTCCAGACCTCGAGGGTGAGCTTGTCGTAGTCGGTCATCTGGCCGAGCCGCGCCGCCTCCACCTGAAAGTTGACCTTGCGCACGGGCGAGTGCACCGAATCGATGGGGATGTAGCCCAGCGCCAGGTCCTCGTCGAAGTTCTTGTCGGCGCTGACATACCCGCGGCCGGTCTTCATGCGCATCTCGACCACCAGCTTGCCGCCCTCGCTGACCGTGGCGATGTGAACGTCGCGGTCCAGCACCTCCACGTCGGCGTCGGTTTCAATCTGCCCGCTGCGCACCTCGCCGGGATGCTCGGCGTTTATGCGGACGGTCTTCACGCCTTCGCTCGAGATCTTGAACGGAATCTGCTTGAGGTTGAGAATGATGTCGGTGGCGTCTTCCACCACGCCCGGAATGGGGCTGAACTCGTGCTCGACGCCCTCGATGCGGACCGCCGTAATGGCCGCCCCTTCGATGGAACTCAGCAACACGCGCCGCAGGCTGTTGCCGATGGTCGTGCCGAAACCGCGCTGGAACGGCTGCGCCGTGAACATGCCATACCGCTCGGTGAGAGTCTCGGTATTGGCGACCAATCGTTTGGGTTTTTGGAAGCCCTTGAACATATGAACCTCTCGCGAAACCTTACTTCGAATACAACTCCACAATGAGTTGCTCGTTCAACTGGATCTGCACCAAATCTTCCCGCTTGGGCAGGCTCTGGATGCGGCCCGTCAAACCCTCGCGGTCGACGTCGATCCAATTCGGCGCCGGGGCGTGGGCCGTCGCGTCGCGCGCGGCCAGGATGGTCGGGTGTTTCTTGCTGGCATCGCGCACGGCCACCATATCGCCCAGTTTCACCACGAACGACGGGATATCCACCTTTCGGCCGTTGACCTCGATGTGGCCGTGGCGCACAATCTGCCGGGACTGGGCGCGGCTGACGCCGAACCCCATGCGGTAAATTACGCTGTCCAGGCGGCGCTCCATGGCGCTCATCAGGTTCTCGCCGGTGATGCCCTTGGCCTTGGCGGCCTTCTCGTAGGCGTTGCGGAACTGGGTCTCCAGCACGCCGTAAATCCGGCGCACCTTCTGCTTCTCGCGAAGCTGGAGGCCGTAACCGACGATCTTCGCCTTGCGGTCCTTACCGTGCTGCCCGGGAACGAAATTGCGCTTTTCGATGGCGCACTTCTCGCTGTGGCAGCGCTCTCCCTTGAGATAGAGTTTCATGCCCTCGCGCCGGCATTGCCGGCAAACCGGGCCGATGTATCGTGCCAATTCGCTCTCCTTACCTTTCCTTCAGGTGCGGTTTACGGCCCCCGGGCCTTCTTCCCGCTTCTTCGCTACACCCTGCGCTTCTTGGGCGGCCGGCATCCGTTGTGCGGAATGGGGGTGACGTCCCTGATCGAGCGCACTTCGATGCCCGCCGTCGAGAGCGCGCGCACCGCCGACTCGCGCCCCGAACCCGGACCGCTCACGCGCACTTCCACCGTGCGCAATCCGCTCTCGTTGGCCTTGTTGGCCGCCGTCAGCGCCGCCTGCTGCGCGGCGTAGGGAGTGCCCTTGCGGGAGCCGCGGAATCCGAGCGAGCCGGCGCTCGACCAGGAGACCGTGTTCCCTTCCTGGTCCGCTATGGTCACGATGGTGTTGTTGAACGTGGCCTGGATATGCACAATGCCCGAGTGGACGATGCGCTTCTCCTTCTTCTTGAAGCTCTTCTTCTTGGTGCTCTTTACCGGCGCCTTCGCCATAGCTCTCCTCTACGTCTTTGCCGCGGACTTCTTCTTGTTGGCCACCGTCCCGCGGCGCGGACCTTTGCGCGTGCGCGCGTTGGTGTGCGTGCGCTGGCCCCGTACCGGAAGCCCGCGGCGGTGCCGCAACCCGCGGTAGGAACCCATCTCGATGTGGCGCTTGATGTTCATCGAGATTTCCTTGCGCAGATCGCCCTCGACCGCGCCTTCCTCTTCCAGAATCTGGCGGACTCGGTTGACCTCGTCTTCGCTCAGGTCGCGGACCTTCTTGTCGAAATCGATGCCCGCGCGGTACAGCAGCGAGCGCGAACGGGTCCGGCCGACGCCGTAGATATAGGTGAGCCCGATTTCGGCCCTCTTGGCCGGCGGCAGATCTACGCCTGCGATACGTGCCATGATTTCCTCTCGTTACCCTTGTCTCTGTTTATGCTTCGGGTTGACGCAGATGACCCGCACCACGCCTTGGCGCCGGATCACCTTGCATTTGTCGCAAATCTTCTTCACGGACGCTCGTACCTTCATGCTCTTCGTCTCTCCGCGGCGGCCGGGGCCTCGAAAGGGGGCGGAACCTACAACTTCCGGATAATCCTGCCCCGCGTCGGATCGTGCGGACTCAATTCCACCTCGACCCGGTCGCCCGGAACCAGCCTGACAAAATTCCGCTTCACTACGCCCACCAGGTGGGCCAAAACCTTCTGCCGCGTGGGCAGCACAACCTCAAAAACCAACCGCGGGCGCTCTTCCACCACGGTGGCGGTCACCACCCCGCGGGCGCGCGGCGCTACGGTCTCGTCAGCACCCAAGGCCCGTTCTCCGTCACCGCCACGCAGTGCTCGAAGTGCGCCGAGCAGGAGCCGTCCTTGGTCACCGCCGTCCAGCGGTCCTTGCGAACCACCGCTTCCGGCCGCCCCGCGTTGACCATCGGCTCCACTGCCAGCACCATGCCTTCCTTCAGGCGGGGATTGTCGTTCCGCTTGTCCACGTAATTGGGAACCTGCGGCTCCTCATGGAGCTGCGTCCCGATCCCATGGCCCACGTACTCCCGCACCACCGAGAACCCGTTCTCCAACACGTGCCGTTCCACCGTGCCGCACACATCGAACAACCGGTTGCCCACGCGCACGCGATCAATCGCCAGTTCCAGCGCCTCGCGCGTCACGTCCATGAGCTTCCGCGTCCGCGCGCCCACTTCCCCGATGGCCAGCGTGACGGCCGAATCGCCGTAGTACCCGTCCAGCTTCACCCCGGTATCGACAGAAACGATGTCGCCCCTTTTCAAAATGCGCTTCGCATTCGGCATTCCGTGGACGATCTCATCGTTGACCGAGGTGCACAATACGAACTTGTAATGCTCCCCGGCGGCGGGCACGTAATAGCCCTTGAATGCGGGCCGCGCCCCGGCGTCGGCGATCATCTTTTCGGCGGCCACTTCGAGGTCCATGGTACTGACCCCTTCCGCCGCCATCTCCTTCATCTTCTGCAGAATTTGCCACACCAGGAGACCGCTGCGCCGCATCTTTTCCAGCTCAGCGGCCGTCTTGCGAACGATCATCGTCTTCTATAGCCTGGCAAATCCGTCGAAAACCGTCTCGGGCGGGCCCGCGGCCGCTTCCAGCGGCCGATAATCTCATTGTAATCAATAAGGTTGGCAGGCGAAAGCGCCTGCCCCACAAGCCTGCCCCACAAAGCTGCCCCGCAAGCCTTTGATTCCCTACCCTCCAAAAGTGCTCCGCCTCCCGCGAATCCGCCCCGAACGAGGCGTAAACCCGTCGTAGTGCCGCATGATGAGCTGGGCCTCGATCTGGTTGACCGTATCCATGGCCACGCCCACCACGATCAGCAGCGATGTGCCGCCGAAATAAAAGTGCACGTTCAAGCCCTCCAGCAGGAAGCGCAGGTGCCCGGCGGTCAGCGTGTTGTCCACCCAGTTGCCGATCACCGGCAGGTGCTGGAGGTGGATTCCCGTCATCATCAGGCTGGGAATCAGGCACAAGATCGAAAGGTAGATGCCGCCCACCACCGTGATCTTGGTCAGAATCTCGTTCATGTAGTCGGCCGTATTGCGCCCCGGCCGGATGCCCGGAACGAAGCCGCCGTACTTGCGCATGTTGTCGGCCGCCTCATTGGGGTTGAAAATGATCGAAACGTAAAAGAAGCAGAAGAAAATGATGCCTGCCACGAAGAGTACGAAATACAGCGGCTCGCCGGGCTGGATCGATTCCAGCGAGGCCCTGAGCCAGGGGGTCGTCTTGACCCAGCTCATTTGCAGCAGGGTGAGAGGAAACGCCAGGATCGAGGAGGCGAAGATCACCGGGATCACGCCGCCGGCGTTGACCTTCAGCGGCATGTGGGTGGACTGCCCGCCCATCACCTTGCGCCCCACCACGCGCTTGGCGTATTGCACCGGGATGCGCCGCTCGCCGCGCTCCACCAAAACGATGAAGCCCACCACCACGATCATGGCCGCCAGGATCAGCAGCAGCGTAACGGCGTTCCATTCCTTGGTAATGAACACGTTCTCATAAATGTTGGCGATGGCGTGCGGCAGCCCCACCACGATGCCGGTGAAGATGATCAGGGACATGCCGTTGCCTATGCCCCGCTCGCTGATTTGCTCGCCCAGCCACATGATGAAGGCCGTGCCGGTGGTGAGCGAAATCACCGTCAGCATGGTGAACCCGATTCCGGGGTTGATCACGATCCCCTGCCCCATGGACATCAGGCCGCGCGCAATGCCGAGGGACTGGAGGAAGGAAAGAACGATGGTCAGGTAGCGGGTCCATTGGGTGATCTTGCGGCGCCCGAGTTCGCCTTCCTTGGAGAGCTTTTCCAGGGTGGGAACCACCACTGTCAACAACTGGAGAATGATGGACGCCGTGATGTACGGCATGATGCCCAGGGCAAAGACGGTCAGGCGGCGGATGTTGCCGCCCGCGAACATATCGAAAAACCCGAAGATGGATCCCGACGCGCTCTGGAAGTACGTCTCCCACGCCTGGATGTTGATGCCCGGCGTGGGGATGTGCCCGCCCAGCCGGTACACCGCCAGCATCGCCAGCGTGAACAACACACGCTTGCGAAGATCCGGTATCCGGAAGATGTTCGCAAATGCTTCAAGAAACTTGTTCATCGCGCCCTTCGATTCCCCGAGGCTACTCCGCGGCCGCGCCCACTACCTGCGCGGCGCCCCCGGCCCGCCGGATCTTCTCCACGGCCGATTTCGAGAACCAGTGAGCCTCCACCGTGATCTTGCGCGTCAGCTCGCCGGCCCCCAGGATCTTGAGACCCTCGCCCGGCTTCTTGACCACGCCCAGCTCCACCAGACGATCCAGATTGAACACGTCCCCTTCCAGCTTCTCCAGCCGGCCCAGGTTGACGATGGCGTACTGCTTCTTAAAAATATTGGTGAAACCGTGTTTGGGGAGGCGGCGGTGCAGCGGCATCTGGCCGCCTTCAAATCCGCGTTTCTGCCCGAACCCGGTTCCGGCGCGCTGCCCCTTGGACCCGCGCGTGGACGTCTTGCCGCGCCCGGAGCCCATGCCGCGCCCGATGCGCTTGCGGATCTTCGTCTGCCCGGCCGGGGGCTTCAGTTCGCTGAGGTTCATTGTTTCAGAACTCCTTGAGGCCAAATCCTCATCCCACAATTGCCAGCAAATGGGGAACCTTTTTCACCATTCCCCGAAAGCCCGGCGTGTCGGGCCGCTCCACCACCTGGTTGAGCTTGCGCAGTCCCAACCCGCGCACCACCCGCCTATGCTTCTCGGGAGTGCAGATCGGGCTGCGCACCAATTTGATTTTGATCGTGCCATCCATCGCGCTTGACCTCTCTCAGAGCTTATCCACGGCCAGGCCGCGCATTTCGGCGACCTCGTTCCTGTCGCGCAGCGATTCGAGGGCCACGATGGTGGCCTTCACCACGTTGTGCGGGTTGCGGCGGCCAATCGACTTGGTGAGCACGTTGGCAACGCCGCAGGCCGTCAGCACCGCGCGAACGGCGCCGCCGGCGATCACGCCCGTTCCGGCGGGGGCCGGCTTCAACAGCACCCGCGAGGCGGCGTACACCCCCTGCACCTGATGCGGGATGGTGGTCTCCAGAATGTGCACCCGGCGCAGGCTTTTCTTGGCGGCTTCGATTCCCTTGCGAATGGCGGAGGGGACTTCCTTGGCCTTGCCCACCCCGTAGCCCACCACCTTGGCCGCCGGGTCGCCGATCACCACCAGCGCCGAAAAGCTCAGGTTCTTGCCGCCCTTGACCACCTTCGTGACCCGGTTGATGGACACCACCTGCTCCTTGAGATTGAGCGCCGCCGGATCGATGCGTTTCACCACTGACATAGCCATGCGTTAGAACTCCAGTCCCGCCGCCCGGGCCGCGTCGGCCAGGGCCTTCACACGCCCGTGATACAGGTAGCCGCCGCGGTCGAAGACCACCGCCTTGATGCCTTTTGCCTTGGCGCGCTCGGCCACCAGCGCGCCGATAGCCTTGGCCGCCGCCAGGTTGCCGCCCTTGATCCTGGCGCCCTTGTCCACCGAAGAGGCCGACGCCAGCGTCTTGCCTTCGGCGTCGTCGATAACCTGGGCGTAAATGTGCGCCACGCTCCGGAACACCGCCAGCCGCGGACGCTCGGCCGTGCCGCGCAGCTTGCGCCGGATACGCCGGTGGATGCGATTGCGGATTTCCTTCTTTTCTGGTCTTCGAATCATTTTGCACTGGCCCCGGTCTTTCCGACCTTTTTGCGCAGGACCTCGCCGGCGTACCGCACACCCTTGTTCTTATAAGGGTCCGGCTTGCGGAGGGCCCGCATGTTGGCCGCCACCTGCCCCAGCATCTGGCGGTCGTACCCGGTGAGCACCAGGTGGGTCTGTTTGTCGATCTTCAGATCCACGCCATCGGGCAGCAGAAACTCGATGGGGTGCGAGTACCCCAGCGTGAAAGTGGCCACCTTGCCCTTGATGTCGGCGCGGTAGCCGATGCCCACGATGTCCAGCTCGCGCGTGAACCCGCCCGAAACGCCCTGCACGGCGTTGGCGGCCAGCGCGCGGGTGAGCCCGTGCAGCGCGGCCTGCTGATCGGAGGCGCGCTTGATTTCGAGCTTCCCATCGGTCTCCACCGCGCTGATGCCCGGCGGAATCGGCACGCTCAGCTTGCCCTTGGGGCCGGTCACTTCCAGTTGTTCGCCAATCCGCACCTTCACGCCGCTCGGCAGCGGGATCGGCTTCTTGCCAATTCTCGACATAGTTTCAAACCTCGCTCACCAGACCCGGCACAGGATCTCGCCGCCGAGGCGCTCTTTGTGAGCGTCGCGGCCCGTCATGACCCCCCGCGGCGTGGTCAGGATGTTGATCCCCAGCCCTCCCAGCACGCGCGGAATGTCCGTCTGGCCTACGTAGACGCGACACCCCGGACGGGACACCCGCTCGATGGCGGAGATCACCGGCGAGTTGTTCGCCCCGTACTTGAGGTAGATCTTGATGGTCTTCTTCGCGCCTTCCTCCGCCACCTTGAAGTTGACGATAAAGCCTTCTTCCTTCAGGATGCGCGCGATTTCCGTTTTCAGCTTGGAGGCCGGCACGTCCACCTTCGGGTGGCGGGCCTGGATCGCGTTGCGCACGCGAGTCAGCATGTCGGCAATGGGGTCGCTGGTCATAAATCTCCTACCGGAGCCGCGCGGCGGACGGGCGGGCGCGGAAGAAAGAAACGCGGTTCCTCTCCCCGGCCCCCGAATCCTGGCGTCTGGCTCCCATATCTCTCTACCAACTGGCCTTGGTCACGCCCGGAATCTCGCCATTCAGGGCGAGTTGCCGGAAGCACAGGCGGCATACGCCGAACTTGCGGAGGAATCCGCGCGGCCGCCCGCAACGCCAGCAGCGGTTCCGATGCCGGCCCCGCAGCATGGGCGTCTTGGCTTTCCGGGCGATATCCAGTTTCAGGTCTTTCGCTTTTTTGGCGGTAGTGGCCATGTTCTCTCTCTTGCTCTTTTCCTACTGCCGGAACGGCATCCCCATTTGTTTCAGCAGCGCCACGCCCTCGGCGTCGGTGCGCGCGGTGGTGGTGATGGAAACGTTCATTCCCTTGGTCTTGTCCACCTTGGAGTAGTCGATCTCCGGAAAAATCAACTGGTCTTTGACCCCCAGCGTGTAGTTGCCGCGGCCGTCGAACGATTTGGTGGAAATGCCCCGGAAGTCGCGCACGCGCGGCAGGGCCACGTTCACCAGGCGGTCGAAAAACTCGTACATGCGATCGCCGCGCAGGGTGACCATGCAGCCGATGGACTGCCCCTCGCGCAGCTTGAACTGCGAAATGGACCGGGTGGCTTTGGTGATCACCGGCTTCTGGCCGGCGATTTGAGCCAGCTCGTTCACCGCGGCGTCCATCAGCTTGGCGTTCTGGGTGGCCTCGCCCAACCCGATGTTGATCGAGATCTTGTCGATCTTCGGCACGGCCATGTGGTTCTTGTAGCCGAATTCCTTAGTCAGGGCCGGGACGACCTTCTCGTGATAGTGTGCTCTCAAACGCGCTGCCATGGAATCCTCACTTCCTGTCGAGCGGCTGGCTGCACTTGCGGCAGACCCTCGTGCGTCGCACCCGGCCTCCGGGGACCGCGTCGCTGTGATGCGCGATCCGCGTAGCCTTGCCGCAATTGGGGCAGACCACCATCACGTTCGAAGCCGTGATGGGCGCCTCCCGTTCGGCGATGCCGCCCTTGATCTGCTTTCCGGGGTTGGGACGCGTGTGGCGCTTCACCATCATCACGTGCTCCACCAGAAGCTTGCCTGTTTCGCGGTCCACCCGCAGAACGCGGCCGGTCTTCCCTTTGTCGCGGCCCGAGATGACCTTGACCGTGTCTTCCTTCTTGATTTCCACGCGCACCCGCGCGGCCGGCTTGTTGCGAACGCCAGGCATCAGATTACCTCCGGGGCCAGCGAAACGATTTTCATGAATCTCTTGTCGCGCAATTCCCTGGCGACAGGGCCGAATACGCGCGTTCCCACGGGCTCGCCCGTTTCGCTGATCAGTACCGCGGCATTGGAATCGAAGCGGATGTAGGTGCCGTCCTTGCGCCGGGTCTCCTTGCGCATGCGGACGATCACGCAGCGCACCACTTTGCCTTTCTTGATGGCCGAATCGGGGGCCGCTTCCTTCACCGCGGCCGTGACCACGTCGCCCAGGCCGGCGCGCAGGCCGAGATCCCCCCCGCGCGGCAGAATGCAGGAGAGCCTGCGCGCGCCGGAGTTGTCGGCCACCTCAAGAATCGTTCGCATTCCAATCATAAAAACGCTCCGTGCCGAATTGTAGGGGCCGGGCATGCCCGGCCCCTACCGCGGCCGGGTCCGCGACCCGCGATTATATCTTCACGTCCAGATCCGCCGGCTGCACGCCCACTTGGGGGGCCTGGCGGACAATCTCCGCCAGCCGCCACCGCTTCAGCTTGCTCAGCGGCCGGCACTCGATTATGCGCACCACGTCGCCCAGTTTGGCCGAGCCCTCTTCGTCGTGCGCGTAGAACTTCTTCCGTTTGCCGATGATGCGCTTGTAGAGCGGGTGCGGCACGCGGCGGCTCACCTCCACCACGATGGTCTTGGCCATCTTGGTGGACACCACCTGGCCGATTTTCTCGTTCTTCAATCCCTGCCTGGCTTCCGGTTCGGCCATATTACTTCTTCTCTCCGGGACCCGCTGCGGCCCCCTGCCTCTCGCGCAGGATGGTGTGAACGCGCGCGCGGTCTTTGCGCATGGCGCGCGCCTTCTTCAGGCCTTCCAACTGCCCCATGTTCATCTGAAACTGAAGACGGAAAAGCTGCTCGTCCATTTCATGCAACTGCAGCCGCAATTCGTTGTCGTCGAGATCGCGAACTTTCTGCGCATTCATATCGTCTCCGCCTCCTCCCGGCTGATGAATTTGGTCAGGATGGGCAGTTTGTGCGCGGCCAGGCGCATGGCGGAGCGCGCCGTGGCCAGGTCCACGCCCTCCATTTCGAACAACACCTTGCCGGGGCGGACCACCGCTACCCACTGCTCCGGCGCGCCCTTGCCCTTTCCCATGCGGGTTTCCGCCGGCTTCTTGGTAATCGGCTTGTCCGGGAACAGCCGGATCCAGACTTTGCCGCCGCGCTTGATGGAGCGGGTCATGGCCACGCGGGCCGCTTCGATCTGGCGGTCCGTGACCCACGCGCATTCGAGCGCCTTGAGGCCGAAATCGCCGAAGGAAATCTTGGACCCGCGCCACGCCTTCCCGGCCCTGCGGCCGCGCTGCTGCTTCCTGAATTTGACCTTCTTGGGCATCATCATGGCGGTATCCCTCGATTACTGTTTCTCGCCTTCCGGCGGTTTCTCCGCGGACGGCTGGGGCTCCTGGCGGACCTCCTGCTTCCAGGAAAGCTGCTGGGGCGACATGAGCGGCGGCAGAATGGGCGTGGCCGGGCGGACGGCCGGGCGCGGCAGATCGGGCGGCGGAGTCTGAATAGCCGGGCCGGCCGCCTCGGGCGGCGCCGCGGACGGCGCCACGGGGGCATGCTCGCCGGCGCGGTCGCGATCCCGGCCCCGCCCTCCGCGGTCGCCGCGATCGCGGTCGCCACGCTCGCGGCGGTCGCGCAGATCGCGGCGCGGCTCGGGATCGTTGGCCAAGCCGCGGCGCTTGGTCAGATCCAATATCTCGCCTTTGTACAGCCAGGTCTTGATGCCGATCACGCCGTAGGTGGTGCGCGCCTCGGAGAAGCCGTAGTCGATATCCGCCCGCAGCGTGTGCAGCGGAAGCTGGCCTTGCAGGTACCACTCGCTGCGCGCGATTTCAGCCCCGTTCAAACGGCCAGACACGCGCACCTTTATGCCCTTGCAGCCGAAGCGCAGGGCCGAATCCACGGCCTTGCGCATGGCCCGCCGGAACGCCACCCGCTTCTCGAGCTGCAAGCCGATGGATTCGGAGACCAGTTGCGCATCGAGCTCCGGCTTGTGCACTTCCTGGATATCGATAAAGACCTCGCGCTTGGTCTTCTTGGCCATGTCCTGCTTGAGTTTTTCGATTTCCGCGCCCTTGCGGCCGATGATGATGCCCGGACGCGAAGTGCGGATGGTGACCCGCAGCTTGTTCCCGGGCCGGTCCACCTCGATGGCGCTCACGCCCGCCGATTTCAGCCGCTCCCGCAACGCGGTCTTCAGTTCCAGGTCCTCCTGCAGCAGTTTGGCGTACCCCTGCTTGGCGAACCAGCGCGAACGCCACGGCTTGTTGAAGCCCAGCCGGAATCCGTAAGGATGAACCTTCTGTCCCATCTATGCTTCTTCCTTCTCCGTCACTTTGACGACGATATGCGCCAGACGGCGCTGGTACCGGAAGGCGCGCCCCATCGGCGCCGGGCGCACCCGCTTCATGCGCGGGCCCTCGTTGACGTACGCCTCCGAGACGAACAGCCGGTCCACGTCCAGGTCCTCGAACCGGTTCTGCGCGTTGGCGATGGCCGACTCGAGCGCTTTGAGCACCGTGGGCGCGATCCGCTTGTTGGTCGAGCGCAGCGTGTTCCGCGCCGCGTCCGCCCGCAGCCCGCGAATCAGGTCCACTACCAGACGCGCTTTTTGCGGCGATACCCGAATATATCTCGCTTCCGCTTTGACTTGGGTGTTGCCTTCCATGGCTCCCTCACTTGGCGGGACAGGCCTTCAGCCTGTCCGGCTGGCGGGCCGAAGCCCGCCCCACCTTCTATGCCGGTTTGGCCGTCTTCTCCGTGGCCGCCTTCACCGAGTGCCCCCGGAACGTCCGGGTCGGCGAAAACTCGCCCAACTTGTGGCCCACCATGTTCTCCGTGATGTATACCGGAATGAATTTCTTGCCGTTGTGAACCGCGATGGTGTGACCCACAAACTCGGGAAGGATGGTGGAACGCCGCGACCAGGTGCGGACCACTTTTTTCTCGTTGGCGGCGGTGAGCGCCGCCATCTTGACTTCCAGGTGCGTGTCGGTAAACGGCCCCTTGCTGACTGATCGACCCATGTTCGCTTACCTCTTCTTGCTTTTCCGCGTCACGATCCACTTGTCCGTACGCTTGTTGTTGCGCGTCTTGAATCCGCGCGTGGGCTGGCCCCAAGGCGTCACCGGATGCCGCCCGCCGGAGCTTCGGCCCTCGCCGCCGCCGTGCGGATGGTCCACCGGGTTCATCGAAACTCCCCTGTTGTGGGGGGTCTTGCCCAGCCAGCGCGTGCGTCCGGCCTTGCCGAGCGACACGTTTTCGTGGTCCACATTGCCCACCTGCCCTATGGTGGCCATGCATTCGAGCGGCGTCCGCCGCACTTCCCCCGAGGGCAGCTTGAGCAGCGCCATGCCGCCTTCCTTCGAAATCAACTGCGCCTGAGAGCCCGCCGAACGCGCCATCTGCGCGCCCTTGCCCGGCCGCAGCTCGATGTTGTGCACAATCGTGCCGGCCGGCATGTTCAGCAGCGGCAGGGCGTTCCCCACCAGGATGTCGGCGTCTTTTCCCGACATCACCTTCTGCCCCACCTTCAATCCACTGGGCTGGATGATGTAGCGCTTTTCACCGTCGGCGTAGTTCAGCAGGGCGATGCGCGCCGAGCGGTTGGGGTCGTACTCGATAGACGCCACCACCGCCGGAACGCCGGTCTTGTCGCGCTTGAAATCGATCACCCGGTAGGCCTTTTTCGCGCCGCCGCCGATGAAGCGGGAAGTAACGCGGCCCGTGCTGTTGCGGCCGCCGGTGCGCCGGATCGGCTCGACCAGCGATTTCTCCGGCCGCTCCCTGGTGATGTCTTCGCGCGACACCACGGTCTGGAATCGCCGCGTCGGCGTGGTCGGTCTGTATGTCTTGATTGGCATGGTAGCTCTCAACCCGCACGGGCCGGGCATGCCCGGCCCCTACCTTTAAATCTCCGCGAACTCGGGGACCTTCTGCCCCGCCTTGAGCCGCACGTACGCCTTCTTCCAGTCGGAGCGATATCCCGAGAACCGCCCCCGGCGCCGCAGTTTGCCGTCGACATTGGCGGTGCGGACCTCTTCCACCTTCACTTTGAAGAGTTTCTCCACCGCGGATTTCACTTGCGTCTTGTTGGCCTCGCGCGCCACTTCAAAACAGAGCGTGCGCTCGGTATCCTTTTTTTCCACGCCCTTCTCGGTAACGAGCGGGCGGCGAATCACTTCGTAGACGTTCATTTGGCCAGCGCCTCCGAGAATCTCCGCGCCGCGGCTTCGCTCAGCAGCACGCTCTTGTGGCCCAGCAGGTGGTAGGGATTCACGTCCCGCGTGGGCAACAGCGTCACGCCCTTGAGGTTGCGCACCCCCAGCGCCAGGTTGCGGTCGCCGCTGTTATCCACCACCAGAACCGTGCGCCCCGCCTCCAGGGCGGCCAGCGCGTTCATGGCCTGCTTGGTCTTGTGGTCGGCGAACTGGAACGCCTGCACCACCTTCAACTCGCCGTCCCGCACCTTGGCGGAAAGCGCCGAGCGCAGCGCGCCCAGCAGCATCTTGCGCGGCATCCGGTAACTGTAATCGCGCGGCTGCGGTCCGTGCGAGACCCCGCCGTGCCGCCATATCGGGGAGCGGACGGAGCCCATGCGCGCCCGCCCCGTGCCCTTCTGCTTCCAGAGCTTCTTGCCGGAGCCCGCCACTTCGCTGCGGACCTTGGTGGCATGCGTCCCGGCCCGCGTTCCCGCCTGGTACTGCCGCACGGCTTCGTAGAGAAGGTCTTCGTTCACTTCGGCCCCGAACACCTCTTCGGAAAGCTCGATTTCCCCGACCTTCCGGTTATTCAAATCCACTATGTCGAGTGTGGGCATGGCAGCTACCTCTTGGACCTCCGCACTACCACGTATCCGCCGTTCGGTCCAGGCACCGCGCCCTTCACCACCAGCACGTTGTCCTGGGCGTCCACCTCGATCACTTCCAGGTTCCGCACGGTCACCCGCTCGTGCCCCATATGCCCCGCCATGCGCATGCCCGGAAACACCCGCGATGGGTAGCTGGAGGCCCCTATGGAACCCGCCGCGCGGTGAAACATGGAGCCGTGGCTCCCCCCGCCGCCGCGGAAATGGTGGCGCTTGACCAGCCCCGCGAAACCGCGGCCCTTGCTGATCCCGATCACGTCCACCTTGTCGTTCGGCTTGAACTGATCCACCAGCACTTTGTCGCCGGCCTTCAGATCGCCGTCCCCGGCCTCGAGATGGAACTCGCGCATGAACTTCGCGCCGTCCGCGCCCGCCTTTTTGAGGCGCCCGGCCGTCGGTTTGTTGATGCGCTGCGGCTTGATGAACTCGACCAGGCCGAGTTGCGCCGCGTCGTAGCCGTCCACGGTGGGCGTCTTGCGCTGCACCACCATGCACGGTCCGGCCTTCAGCAGCGTGACCGGCACGGCCCGTCCGTCCGGCCGGAACACCTGCGACATTCCGATTTTCTTGCCAAGGATTCCTGGGCTCATATTTCAGCTCTCAGCTTCGTAGGGGCCGGGCATGCCCGGCCCCTACCGCGCCGGACACGTCCACAGCCATCATTTCCCGAACGCCTTTATCTCCACATCCACGCCGGCCGGCAGATCGAGCTTCATCAGCGCGTCCACCGTCTGTTGGGTCGGCTCGAGAATGTCCAACAATCGTTTGTGCGTCCGGATTTCAAATTGCTCCCGCGACTTCTTGTCCACGTGCGGCGAGCGCAGAACCGTAGTGATGCTGCGCGAGGTGGGCAGCGGGATGGGACCGGCCACCTGCGCGCCGGTCCTCTTGGCGGTGTCCACAATCTCCGTGGTCGACTGGTCGAGCACGCGGTGGTCGTATGCCTTCAGACGAATGCGAATCCGTTCTCTCAGCGCCATCTCTTACCTCGGGCGAGCGGCGCCCGACTCGGGCCGGCGGGTCTCGCCGGCTTCGGGCCGGCGGCGCCTCGCTGCCTCGGGCCGGGCATGCCCGGCCCCTACTTTATGATCTCGGTCACCGTGCCGGCGCCCACCGTGCGGCCGCCCTCGCGTATCGCGAAACGCAACCCCTTGTCCATGGCCACCGGCGTTATCAGCTCCACCGTCAGGTCTACGT
>Ga0326728_10000696_pt1 | contig 128390 bp, 110 predicted proteins | sample MB3enrmetagenome_FD_207602 | JGI IMG/M metagenome (GOLD analysis project Ga0326728, IMG submission 207602) | Lab enriched peat soil microbial communities from McLean, Ithaca, NY, United States - MB31MN | ecosystem: Environmental > Terrestrial > Soil > Wetlands > Peat | place: USA: New York...
AGATGGAGTTTTCCAGGTCCGTCTTCGTCAGCGACCACACTCGGCAACCGGAAAGGGTAGCGCCGACGAGAAGGTGGAGAGCCAAATGTTTGTAGCCAAGCGAATGTTTTTCACCAAGGGTGTCGGGAAACACCGCGAAAAGCTGACCAGCTTCGAGTTGGCATTGAGGTCCGCCGGGATCGCTGCCTGTAACCTGGTGCGAGTCTCCAGCATATTCCCGCCTCGCTGCAAGCTCGTTTCCAGGACCGAGGGCGTGAAGGAGCTGCGAGCCGGGCAGGTGACTTTCGTAGTCATGAGCGAGAATTCGACGCGGGAGCCGCATCGCTTGATTGCCGCATCCGTGGGCGTCGCGATTCCCTCTGACCGGAACGCTTTTGGCTACCTTTCGGAGCATCATTCTTTCGGCGAGACCGAAGAAGTCGCCGGCGAATACGCGGAAGAACTGGCGGCGGAAATGCTTGCCACCACGCTGGGGGTGGAGTTCGACCCCGACCGGAGCTGGGATGAGAAGAAGGAGATTTATCGGATCTCCAATAAGATTGTCCGGACGATGAATGTCACCCAGTCCGCGATTGGCGATAAAAGAGGTCTCTGGACTACCGTGCTGGCCGCGGCCATCTTGCTGGGAATCGGCGATTAGCAGGATTCAGGAGCGGAAGCAAGAATCAAGAAGGAAGAAGCAAGGAGCAAGAAGCAAGGAACAAGAAGCAAGGAGCAAGAAGCAAGGAGCAAGAAGCAAGGAGCAAGGAGCAAGAAGCAAGAATCAAGAAGAAGGAAGCAAGAATGGAGAAGCAAGAGGACAGTGATGGTTGAACGACAAGCCGCTAGGACATTTCAAGACCTGCTCGTGTGGCAGCGGGCACATGCCTTCGTCTTGGCGGTCTACAAACAGACCGCAGCCTTTCCAGGCCGTGAGATTTACGGGCTGACGAGCCAAATGAGGAGGGCGGCTATCTCGACTGCCGCCAACATCGCTGAGGGATTTGCGAAACGCGGGAAAGCAGATAAGGTACGGTTCATGAACATTGCGGAAGGCTCGCTCGAAGAGAGCCGTTACTACTTGATCTTGTCACAGGACCTGGGTTACGGAAACACAGGGGGGCTAATGGAGCTCCTCAACGAAGTTGGACGCCTGCTCAAAGGTTATTCGCGCGCCATTCTTGCTTCTTGATTCTTGCTTCTTGATTCTGGCTTCTCGGTTCTTTGCTCGGAAGCTTGCTCAAAGTTTGGTCGCGAGGCATTCTTGATTCTTGCTTCTTGCTTCTTGCTTCTTGCTTCTACCTTAGGAGAATCCTCTTGCGCCTAATCTTCTTGATATTGTTGCAAGCTTCGCTCCTGCCGGCTGGCGAAAAACCAGTGGCCTTCGTCAGGCATGGTGACCAGATCGACGTGAGCATCGGAGGGAAACCTTTCACCACTTACTATTTCAGTCCTGAAACGCCCAAGCCCTATCTCTACCCGCTGCGTTCGCCTGAGGGCATCATCGTCACGCGTGGGTATCCCATGGTAACGAGCATCCCGGGCGAGAGCAGGGACCATCCTCATCACCGCTCTATGTTCTTTGCACACGGCGACATCAACGGAGTTGATTTCTGGGGCGAAGCACAGTACCAAGAGAAAGCTCCCGTGCAGGTGAGGGGGAGGACCTACACTTCCGAGGATTTCCCCAAGGGCCGCACCGTATTCACCAGACTCGAAGAAACGAAGGGCGGGCCGGATTCCGGCATGCTTCGGGCGGTCTTCAGCCTGCTCGGCCCGAATGGCCGGGTGCTGGGCAGCGAGACGCAGGAATATACCTTTCGAGGCGATGACAGCACACGAACCATCGACTGCTCGTTTACCCTCACGGCTGACCATGGAATGCCCCTGAAAATGGGCGATACCAAGGAGGGCACCTTCGCCATTCGGGTGGTGAGGAACCTGCAACAACCCGCCGTGAAGATGCTGAACTCTGAGGGCGCCGTGGGTGAAAAAGAAATCTGGGGTAAGCGGGCTGATTGGGTTGATTACTCCGGAGTGGTGGGCGGGGAAAGGGTCGGAATTGCCATCTTCGATAATCCCCGCAACATCAAGCATCCCACTTACTGGCACGCCCGTGGCTACGGCCTGTTCGCCGTGAATCCTTTCGGGGAGCACGACTTCTATAATGACCCCAAGCGCGACGGAAGCGTGACCATTGCCGACGGCGCCGCGCTGACCTTGCGATATCGGGTGCTGATTCATGACGGCGATGCTGCCGAAGCCAAGGTCGCTCAGGCCTACAAGCAGTACGCCGAAGGGAAATGATTCATGGAACGACTGCTCAAAGCTAAAGCGGAGGGGGGATTTCAGCAGATCGTCCCCTCTGGGGTTCTTCGTTTTCTCGATTTTGCGCGCCTCAATCTGGGGAAGGGCCATAAGCATTCGGCAAAGGCCCAGGGACGGGAATACGTTCTGGATATATTCTCCGGCACAGCGACCGTCAGCGTCGAGATGGCCGACGGGCAGAGGCAGGTCTACGCGAAGGTGGGCACGCGCCCCGATGTCTTTTCCGGACCGCCCGTCATGATCTATTTGCCGCCGCATTCTTCCTACGAGATTACGGCCGAGTCGGAGATCTTCGACGCAGGCATCTTCTCGTCGCCCTCCACCGCCACGGCGCCTCCTGCGCTCTTGGAAGGAGCGGCGGTAGTCGCTAAGCAGGTAGGCCGCGATAACTGGCAACGCACCGTCTATTCAGTCTTGACCCAAGACGTTCCGGCGCAGCGCTTGTTGGCGGGGGAAACGCTCAACCCGCCGGGCAACTGGTCCAGCTATCCGCCCCACAAGCACGACCGCTCGAACCCGCCGCTCGAGGCCATTCTGGAAGAGGTTTATTTCTTCCGCACCAAGCCCGCCCAAGGCTTTGGATTGATGTGGACCTACACCGCCGCGGACGACCCCGATGGTTTCTCCACCGTCTTCGTGGTGGAAGACGGGGATACAGTCCTCCTGCCCAAGGGCTATCATCCTGTGGTGGCGGCGCCGGGCTACCAGCTTCACTACACCTGGGTCCTCGCCGGGGAAGAACGCCGCTACGGGGCCTGGGCGGACGACCCGCGGCACGCTTGGGTGAAGGGTAAAGGTTAAAGGGTAAAGGATAAAGGGAAAAGGTTCCGACCGAACGCTGTGGCTAGTGGCTCGCCAGGAAACGTGAAGGGTAATGGACGGCTAAAAGTCAGCGGCAAGTGGTTAGGGGCATGTTAGAAAGGGTAAAGGATAAAGGGTAAAGATTCCGACCGAACGCTGTGGCTAGTGGCTCGCCGGAAAACGCGAAGGACGGCCAAAAGGGAGCGGCCAGTGTCAGGGGCTAGCTGGAAAGGGTAAACGATGAGGAGGGACGGGAACAAGGCTTCTGCACTTTATCCTTTACCCTTTAGCCTTTACCCTTTAGCCTTTAACCTTTACCCTTTAAACTTTACCCTTTAACCTTTGAGAAATGCTATGCCGAGACCAGCCTTTCGCCTGCCTCACCTTCGCTGGGCCATCTGCGCCCTGCTGTTCTTTGCCTCCACGATTAACTACGTGGACCGGCAGGCGATCGCCGTCCTGAAACCTCTTCTACAAAGCTCCCTGCACTGGTCGGAGAGCGATTACGGCTGGATTGTCTTCGCCTTTCAACTAGCTTATGCCCTCATGTTGACCGTCGCCGGGGTGGTGATGGATAGGCTGGGGACGAGGCTGGGATACGCGCTCTCCATTACTTGGTGGTCCATTGCCGCCATGGCACACGCGCTGGCGCGCGGGGCGCTTTCCTTCGGCGCGGCGCGCTTCCTTTTGGGCGCCGGTGAAGCGGGGAACTTCCCCGCCGCCATCAAAGCCGTTGCCGAATGGTTTCCAAAAAGGGAACGCGCGCTGGCCACCGGCATCTTCAACGCCGGGCCGACCGTGGGCGCCGTTATCGCCCCTCCGCTGGTCGTCTGGCTCACCCTCCGCTGGGGCTGGCGGGCGGCGTTCATCTTCACCGGGGCTTTGGGATTCCTCTGGTTGTTCTTTTGGGTGGCTCTTTACCGCCCTCCGCGCGAGCATCCGTGGATTACCCCCGGCGAACTGGAGTTGATCGAGAGCGAGGATGGTGAGGAAGAAACCGCGACGGGCACTCGAATCCCGTGGCAGAAAATCCTCGCCTACCGGCAGGCCTGGGGCTTCATCCTGGCAAAATTCATGACGGACCCCATCTGGTGGTTTTACATCTTCTGGCTCCCTTCCTACCTCAAGCAAGCCCGTGGCTTCACCCTCGAGCAAATCGGCCTGTTCTCCTGGATTCCGTTTCTCATCTCGGGGGTTGGCAGCGTTGCAGGCGGATGGCTTTCGGGATTCTTCCTCAAGCGCGGCTGGCCGCTAAGCCGGGCGCGCAAGACGGCGATGGCGATTTGCGCGTTTTGCATGCCCTCCGGCATCGTGGCCGTCTTCGTCCCCAGTCCCTGGTGGGCCCTGGGCTTGATCGGTGTTTCGGCTGCCGCGCACCAGGGATGGTCGGCGAATGTTTACACCCTGGCCTCGGATATGTTCCCCAAACGCGATGTGGGCTCAGTTACAGGGTTGGGCGGGACGGGCGGCGCCGTGGGCGGCATGATCCTGGCGCTAGTCGCGGGTTACACCCTCCAGTGGTTCCATACGTACGTGCCGCTCTTCCTCATCGCCAGTATCATGCACCCTCTGGCCATCGGACTCGTCCATTGGATGATTCCAAAGATCGAGCCGGTCCCAACATCCACCTAGCCCGACTTCCCAAGCTTCCGCCTCGTCGAGGCCGGCTTCAGCGGAGCACCGTGCTGGTCGGCCGAAGTGTCCACAGAAGCGCGCCCGTCTGGAGCTCAACCCGTCCACGTGTTCGTTGTGCAGCGTGGCTGTTGGCCGCACCCAAAACTAGACTCTCCGTGTCCTCTGTGCCTCTCAAGCTTCAACACGGAGAGCACAGAGGATCTCAGTGACCTCCGTGTTGAAGCTCTTCTGTCCACGTAGTACACGGAGGCGCTGGTGACTCAAGGAGGAATCTCCGCAACCGTGTATCCTCCTTCTTCATGGGGAAGCAAATTGAATGGTATATTCTTTAATTGGGGGGAAGGAATTATGAATAGTGAATAGTGAATAGTAAATGGTGAATTGTGGGCGCTCAGTTTGCTTTGCGCGCTCAGGGCCTCCGACTGTTATCGTTCTATGATTTACCATTTATAATTTACAATTCACTATTCATCATTAAGTATTATGGCAGCAGAACTTGCGAAAGATGGTGGGGAGTGGGGCGTGCTGCTGCTGGCGCACGGCGCGCCGGACCGGCTCGAGGACATCCCCGCATTTCTGCTCAACGTGCGCGAGGGGCGGAAGCTCCCCGATGCGGCAGTCAAAGAAATCATTCGCCGTTACAGCCTAATCGGCGGCTCGCCGTTACTCCGCCTGACAACTTTGCAAGCGGAGGGCTTGGCGAAGCTCCTTGGCCGCCCGGTTTACCTCGGGATGCGCAACTGGAAGCCATTCATCGCCGAAGCGGTTCGGCAGATCGAGGCGGACGGGGTTGAACGTATCGTGGCACTCTGCCTGGCGCCCCAGAATTCCCGCACCAGCATTGGCCTCTACAAGAAGTATTTGTTCGAAGGTGTCGAGCGGCTCGCACCCAATGTGCGAGTGGATTTCATCGAGAACTGGCACGATCATCCGGGGCTGGTGGAGGCATTTCGCGAGAGAGTTGCGACGGCGCTGGCCCGCGTGCAGGCTGAGGCCGGCGGCCCGGTTCCGGTAATCTTCACGGCGCACAGCGTTCCCGAGAAGACCATTCGGGGCGGCGACCCCTACGAGCAACAGGTAAGGGAAACAGCGGCATTGGTGGCCAAAGCGATGGGCCTCGAGGACTTCAGCGTGGCCTTTCAGAGCCAGGGAATGACCAGCGAACCGTGGATCGGCCCGACGGTGGAATCGCTCATCGACCAGTTGGCCGCGCAAGGCCATGGTAGCGCGGGTCCCGCTCTCCGGACCCTTCGCTCCGCTCAGGGCAGGCTCTGCGGCACTTCACACGTGCTGCTGGCGCCAGTGGGCTTTGTCTGCGACCACGTCGAGATCCTTTACGATATTGATGTGGCCTTCCGCGAATACGGAAAGGCCATAGGCGTGACCGTGCATCGCTCGGAGTCGCTCAATGACAGCCCGTTTTTCATCCGAGCGCTGGCAGCCATTGTCACGGCGCGCGCTGGGGAGCAGTAGGGGCACCCCTTGTGGGTGCCCAGGGGGGCAGGCACAAGGCCTGCCCCTACAGGGGAAGTAATTGGCGAATCATGAAAAGCCTTGGCGTCGCGTGGCCGTTCTGGGTGGAGGCATTACAGGCCTTGCTGCGGCCTACACTCTAGCCCGCGCGCGTCAAGCCGGCGCGCCGGTGGAAGAGTTGCTCATCGAGAGTAGGGACCGTCTGGGTGGAGTGATTCGCACGGAACACCTCGAGGGTTTCGTCATCGAAGCCGGGCCGGACAGTTTCCTTGCCGAAAAGCCGGAAGCGGCGGCCCTGGCGCGGGAGTTGGGCCTGGGTGATTCGCTCATCGGTTCGAACGACCGCCAGCGACGCACCTACATCCTCCACCGCGGCGGTCTTGTTCCGCTTCCTGACGGGCTGATGTTCCTGGTCCCGACTCGCCTCTGGCCCATGATAACCACTCCCTTGCTGCCGCTCAGCAGCAAGCTGGCAATGGCCGCCGAGTTGTTTGCCTCGCCGCCGTCCGGGAACTCGAGCCAAGGCTCAGACGAATCCGTGGCGAACTTCGTGATGAGGCACTTCGGAAAAGCCATGCTGGAGAACGTCGCGGACCCTTTGCTCGCCGGGGTCTATGGCGGGGATTCAGGGGCTTTGAGCGTCCGCTCGGTTCTGCCGCGCTTCTGGGAAATGGAGCGGAAGCACGGCAGCCTGACCCGCGCCACGCTGCGGGCGATGCGGCAGCGCCGGAAAGCCATGGCCAATGCGAATGGGACTGCGCAGCCTGACTCCGCCGGTACGGGCGCCGCGCCTCGCAGCACCTTGCCACTCTTCATGACGCTAAGGGACGGACTCGAGCAGCTTACCGGGAAGCTGGCGCAACATCTGGACAACGGTCGCGTGCATCTTGGCCGGCGTGTTGCCGGCATCGAAGTGGCGCCGGGTGGCCCTGGCGGGACGGCTGACCGGTGCAGCCGCCGGTATCAGATCTTTTGCGACGGAGGCGCAGCGTTCGACGCGGATGCAATCATTCTTGCAATGCCCGCCCATGAATGCGGCCGGCTGCTTTCCTCCCTCCACCCCACGCTGGGCGGCTTGCTCGGTGAAATCCCGTATAGTTCCTCGATGACGGTTTCCCTGGGATACGCCGAGGGAACGAGAGAGCACCTGCCCCCAGGCTTCGGATACCTGGTCCCGCGCAAGGAAAACCGGAGAATGCTGGCCTGCACCTTCGTGCATCGCAAGTTCAATCATCGCGCTCCGGAAGGAAAGGCGCTGCTTCGCTGTTTCCTGGGCGGCTCGCGTGACCCCCAAGTTCTGAACCTTCCTGACGAAGAGGTGGTTTCACTGGTTCGGCAGGAATTGAAGGAAATCTTAAATTTCTCATTCGAGCCACTTTTTTGCCGGATTCACCGCTGGCCGGCTTCCATGGCGCAGTATCCGGTGGGGCATGCCGAGCGCGTAAGGAGAATTCAAAGCCAGCTCGAGGACCTCCCGGGCATTTATCTTGCCGGGAACGCCTATTCGGGCATAGGAATCTCAGATTGTATCCGCACAGGCAGGGCGGCGGCGCAGAAAATTATAAATAGTAAATGATGAATAGTAAATGGTAAATAGTAAATGGTGAATAGCTGTCATCCTGAGCGGAGCGAAGGATCTCTGCAGTTCGTTTTTCCCCTGCAGCCCATAACGGATCGAAGAGATGCTTGGCGGAATTTACCCCGAACAGCGAACTGCGGAGATCCTTCGCTCCGCTCAGGATGACAGCGAACGGGCTCTGGATGACAGCGAACAGGCTCAGCATGACAGTGTGGTGCATTCACCATTTACTATTTACTATTCACAATTTTCTTAACCGGTGCAGTTGATGGGGCTATCATAGAAGTAGGGCTTTGGAGGATGAACTGTGACAGAGAAGAATAGCCAGGGCGCGTTCGGGGCGCGTGACGTGCTCGATACGAGCAACGGCCACGCCGTCATCTACCGCCTGGAAAACCTGGAGAAGTCCGGGCTGGGAAGAATTTCGCGTCTTCCTTTCTCAATTAGGGTTTTGCTCGAGTCGGTACTGCGGAACTGCGACGGCGCGCTCATTACAGAGCAGGACGTCGCCGCCCTGGCCGGGTGGAACGCCGAGAGCCCGGCGGCGCAGGAGGTGCCCTTCAAGCCGGCGCGCGTCATTCTACAGGACTTCACTGGCGTGCCCTCCATAGTGGACCTGGCAGCGATGCGCTCCGCCATGAAACGCCTGGGCGGCAACCCGGCGAAGATCAACCCCCTGGCGCCGGTGGACCTGGTGATTGACCACTCCGTGCAGGTGGATTTCTTTGGCAACATTCAAGCCCTCGAGCGCAACGCCGAAATCGAATTCCAGCGCAACCGCGAGCGCTATGAATTCCTGCGCTGGGGTCAAAAAACCTTTGACAACTTTCGCGTGGTTCCGCCAGCTACGGGAATCGTGCACCAGGTGAACCTGGAGTTTCTGGCGAAAGTTGTTCTGGAGCACAAGCATGGACCCGAGGTGGTCTGGCTCCCCGATACCTTGGTGGGCACCGACTCTCACACCACCATGATTAATGGGCTGGGTGTGCTCGGGTGGGGAGTGGGCGGCATTGAGGCCGAGGCGGCGATGCTGGGCCAGCCCTACTACTTCCTCACCCCCAAGGTAGTCGGTTTCAAATTGAAAGGCAGGCTGCGGGAAGGCGTTACGGCCACCGACCTCGTGCTCACCGTCACCGAGATGCTGAGGAAGAAAGGCGTCGTGGACAAGTTCGTTGAGTTTTATGGCGACGGCCTCTCGCAGATAACACTCGCCGACCGCGCCACGGTGGCCAATATGGCGCCTGAGTACGGCGCGACGATGGGATTCTTTCCTGTGGATGCGGAGACACTGCGCTACCTGCGGCAGACGGGCCGCAGCGCGGAAGAGGTGCAGCGGGTCGAGCGCTATACCCAGGAGCAGGGGATCTTCCGGACCGACCAGAGCCCGGACCCTGAGTACAGCGAAACGCTGGAGCTGGACCTCGCGGCCATCGTGCCCAGTCTTGCCGGGCCGAAGCGCCCCCAGGACCGCGTCCCGCTTTCGGCCATGCAAAGCGACTTCCGGCGGGCGCTCGCCTCGCCGGTGAAAGAGCGCGGCTTCGGCCTCTCCCCGGAAGAGACGGGGCGGGTTGCAACGGTGGTCTTCAACGGAGATTCCACCACCCCTGATTCCCCTCCCCAGGGGGCGAGGGGAGCAAATGAAGATCCTGATTCCCCTCCCCAGACGGGGAGGGGAGCAAGGGGTGGGGGGCCGAGCGCGACCCTCAAGCACGGCTCGGTAGTAATCGCCGCCATCACCTCCTGCACCAACACCTCGAACCCCTCGGTTATGATAGGCGCGGGGCTGCTGGCGAAGAAAGCCGTCGAGCGAGGGCTTCAGACTCCTCCCTATGTGAAGACCAGCCTGGCTCCGGGCTCTAAAGTGGTGACCGAGTACTTGCAGGCGGCGGGATTGATCGAGCCGCTGGCCGCGCTGGGTTTCAACCTGGTCGGCTATGGTTGCACAACCTGCATCGGCAACAGCGGCCCGCTTCCGCCCGAGGTAGCCAAAGCGGTCACGGAGAATCAGCTTGTGGCGGCAGCAGTTCTTTCCGGGAACCGCAACTTCGAAGGAAGGGTGCATCCGCAAGTGCGGGCCAACTACCTCGCTTCCCCGCCCCTGGTCGTCGCTTATGCGCTGGCGGGCAGCGTGGATACCGACTTGGACAACGAGCCGCTGGGAAAGGACCGCAGTGGCAGGCCGGTTTACCTGCGCGACGTCTGGCCCTCGCAGGCGGAGGTTACGCAGGCCATGGAGCGGGCCATCCGCCCGGAGATGTTTCGCCAGTCTTACGCGAACGTCTGGGACGGCAACCCCACCTGGAACGCCATCCCGGTGGCGGGCGGCGCGCTTTACGCCTGGCGGCCGGATTCCACCTACATTCAGGAGCCGCCGTTCTTCACCGCGCTCAGCCCTGAGTTGCAACCCATCACCGAGATCCGCGGGGCGCGCGTGCTCGCGCTGCTCGGCGACTCGATCACCACTGACCACATTTCGCCCGCCGGCAGCATTCCGGAGGAGAGCCCTGCGGGGCGATACCTGATTGAGCAGGGTGTGACCAAGAAGGACTTCAACTCCTATGGCTCGCGCCGGGGCAATGACCGCGTGATGGTGCGCGGGACTTTCGCCAACATCCGGCTGAAAAACCAGCTTGTGGCGGGTTCCGAGGGCGGCGTCACAGTCCACTTCCCAGGTGGTGAACGCATGTGGATTTACGATACGGCCATGCGCTATGAGCACGAAGGCGTGCCGCTGCTAGTCATCGCTGGAAAGGAATACGGTTCCGGCTCTTCTCGCGACTGGGCGGCGAAGGGAACCCTGCTGCTGGGAATCAGGGCAGTTCTGGCGGAGAGCTACGAGCGCATTCACCGCAGCAACCTGGTGGGGATGGGCGTGCTGCCGCTTCAGTTTCAGGAAGGCGAGAATGCGGCTACGCTGGGTCTAACCGGCCAGGAAGTATTCGATATCACCGGCCTCGACGACGGTATCCGCCCACGCTCGCTGGTCACGGTTGCAGCCACCAGCCCGGACGGGGCGCGGCGAACCTTCCAGGCAATCGCGCGGCTCGATTCCGCGATCGAGGTTAACTACTATCGTAATGGAGGTATTCTGCCCGCCGTGCTGCGAAGCCTTTTAAAGAAATAGTAAATGGTAAATGGTAAATGGTAAATGATGTATTCTGAATGGTGGATGCGAATTACCATTCACCATTTACTATTCACCATTCACTATTTATAATTTTGAGAGAGGGGCTTTTGTCTAATGGGTTCTTATAACGGCGTTCCTGTGCCGACGGATGGGGCGCGGATTGACTTTGCCAATGGCCAGTTTGTAGTTCCCGACAACCCGATCGTTCCCTACATTGAGGGTGATGGCACGGGCCGTGACATCTGGAAGGCCTCGCGGCGCGTATTCGACGCTGCCGTCGAGAAAGCCTTCGGCGGCAAGCGTCGGGTTGTGTGGTATGAGGTGTTTGCGGGTGAAAAGGCCTTCAAGCAGTTTGGTGAATGGCTGCCGCAGGGGACGCTTGAGGCCATTAAGGAGTTTCGCATTGCCATCAAAGGCCCGCTGACGACACCGGTGGGTGGCGGCATCCGCAGCTTGAACGTAGCTTTGCGGCAACTCCTGAACCTCTACGCCTGCTGGCGGCCGGTGAAATACATCGCGGGTGTGCCGTCGCCGGTCAGGTATCCGGAGCGCATGAACATCGTCATCTTCCGCGAAAACACGGAAGATGTTTACGCGGGCATCGAGTGGCGCGAGGGCTCGGAGCAGGCAAAACGTGTAATCGAATTTGTGAACACGCTGCTTCGGGAAGATAACACCAAGAAGCAGATCCGCCTCGATTCGGGCGTGGGCATCAAACCCATCTCGATCACCGGCACCAAGCGGCTGGTACGTCGCGGCCTCTGTTACGCGCTCGACCATGGCTTGAAGACCGTGACCCTGATCCATAAGGGCAATATCATGAAGTTCACCGAAGGGTCGTTCCGCGACTGGGGCTACGAGCTGGCCAAGCAGGAGTTCCGCCCATACATCGTTACGGAACGCGAGCGCTGGGCGCTCGACGGCAAGGACAAGAACCCCCAGGCCTCGGTCGAAACGCTGGCAGCCCTGGTCGAGCCCGGACTGGAGATGGCGACCGAGAGTTTCAAGCAGCAGATTTGCAAGGAAGTGAAAGACTGCCTCGATTCCATCTATTCCACTCATGGTAAGGGTCAGTGGAAGAATAAGGTGCTGGTGAACGACCGCATCGCCGATTCGATGCTCCAGCAGATTCTGACGCGCGCGGATGAATACCAGTTGGTCTGCACGCCCAATCTGAACGGCGATTACCTTTCGGACGCCTGCGCGGCGCAGATCGGCGGGCTGGGCTTGGCTCCCGGCGCGAACATTGGCGATGGGTTCGGAGTGTTTGAGGCCACGCACGGCACGGCGCCCAAATACGCGGACAAGGACGCGATCAATCCCGGCGCTGTGATCCGCTCCGGCGCGTTAATGTTTGAATTCATGGGCTGGCCCGAAGTTGGCAAGTCGATCGAGGACGCCTTGGCCGCGACCATCGCTCAGCACCGCGTCACTTACGACCTGGAGCGGCTGATGACGATGGACGGCATAACCGGCGTGCAAAAGCTCAGCACGAGCGCTTTTGCGAGCGCGATTATCGAAAATATAGGGGCGAGGGGCTAGGGGCTGGGGACTAGGGCGATTCGCCATTTTGGATTCTAGATTTTTGATTTCAAATTTCGCTGGCTACTGCCTACTGCCTACTTTCTTTCAAGGGGGGCTAATGATACGCAAAAAAGTGACTGTGGTTGGTTCGGGTAATGTTGGGGCCGAGGTGGCTCAGCGCCTGGTGGACAAGCAAATGGCGGATGTGGTCATGATTGACATCCTCGAGGGTGTGCCGCAGGGCAAGGCTTTGGACATGCTCGAATCCGGCCCAGTCGAGGGTTATGACGTCAAGATCAAGGGAACCAACGATTACGCGGACACGGCGAACTCGAACTTGGTGGTGATAACGGCAGGGTTTGCGCGGAAGCCCGGCATGAGCCGCGATGACCTGTTGAAGAAGAATTATGAGGTCGTTAAGGGAGCTACCGAGAAGGTGGCGAAGTACTCGCCGGAAGCCATCCTGATCGTGGTGACCAATCCGCTGGACGCCATGGTGCAGACGGCGTTCAAGGTAAGCGGATTTCCAAAGAACCGCGTGATCGGCATGGCGGGCGTTCTCGATACGGCGCGCTACCGAACGTTTATCGCGGAAGCCTTGAACGTCTCGGTGCGTGACGTGCAAGGGTACGTTCTAGGCGGCCACGGCGACACTATGGTGCCCGTGCCGCGTCATACGAACGTGGCGGGAATCCCGTTGCAGGATTTAATGCCGCCGGAACAGATCGAGGCCATCATTAAGCGCACCCGTAACGGCGGAGCCGAAGTTGTGAATCTCCTCAAAACCGGAAGCGCCTTTTACGCGCCTTCCTCCGCCGTGGTGGAGATGATTGACGCCATCTTCGCGGATCGCAAGAGAATTCTGCCTTGCACTGCTTACCTCGAAGGCGAGTACGGCATCCACGGTGTATTCGTGGGAGTGCTGGTGAAGCTGGGCGTGCGCGGGATCGAGCAGATTGTGGAAGTCAAACTTACCCCGGAAGAACATGCCGCGCTGCAAAGATCCGCCGCTGCGGTGAAGGAGTTGGTGGAGATTATCGGGGTGTGACGCAGCAAAGCAGAAGTCAGAAGGTTAAAGGCTAAAGGGTAAAGGCTAAAGGCAGAGGCGCATAGGGGTGCTCCTCTTCCAAACGCCTGTCATTCTGAGCCCGCCGCTTTTTGGCGGCCGAAGAATCTCCGCAGTTGCTTTTTGACTCAGCAGCCTACGCCGAACATTCCTCCGCCCAGCATGGCCAGCTATGCGGCGCAATTAGAATGATGGCCGTTCATAGAGCACTTTCCCCTCGGCCTCAATCACTGAGACCAACGTTCCATTAATCTTTCGCAGTCTTTGGACTTCGTCCGGTGTGTAGACAACGACGTCGAGGGACCAGGGGCGCAACCCGAAGATAGAACTCACCTCAACGGCACGGTCAGGCGGGCGCGCCTGGGTTTCCATCTCAACGAAGATGTCCAGGTCGCTTTCGGAGGTGGCTTCACCCCACGCTTGACTTCCGAAGAGAATAATTCGCCGGGGATGGAAGCGCTCGACGATTTTCCGAGTGACTTGTTCCAGCAGCTCTGACTTGTTCATGTGCAGCATCTATAATACAGCAATCAGCTCCGCTACCGCACATCAACGATCTTCACCGCATTCATCACCACCGGGGTCTTGGGCCGGTCGCTCCGGTCGCGCGCGACAGCAGCGATCTTCTCGACGATCTCCTGGCCTTTCACTACTTGACCAAAGATAGTGTGGCGGTTATTGAGCCAACTGGTGGCCGCAAGCGTAATGAAGAACTGGCTGCCGTTCGTCCCCGGACCGGCATTGGCCATGGCCAGTTTGCCCGGCTTGTCGAAGACCACGCCCTTGGCGAACTCGTCTTTGAACTCATAGCCGGGTCCGCCCGTGCCGGTGCCGAGCGGGCAGCCGCCCTGAATCATGAATTCGGGTATCACGCGATGGAAGGTCAACCCATCATAGAAGGGCCGCTGGGTGGGCTTGCGCGTCTTCGGGTCAATGAACTCTTTCGTTCCTGTCGCCAGGCCAACGAAATTCGCCACCGTTTGCGGAGCGTGTTGCGAGAATAGCTCGCAGGTAATCTCACCCAAGCTCGTCTCGAAGATGGCGTACTTGCCGGGTTTTAGGTCGGTCATAGGGGCTCCGTCGAACTGGAAATTGGAAAACAGAAAATGGAAACTGGAAAATCGAAACTCGAAAACCGAAAATCGAAAATGCAAACTCGAAAGTGGTAAGAACGCCGCCCCGCCCGGTCTCTTAATTGCTCTTAGCCTGCGAAGGCTGGCCACGCCTAACTGAAAACTGATAACTGACGACTGACCACTGACGACTGATAACTGACCACTGACAACTGACAACTGATTACTCAACGATGACCGCCGTCTTGATGTTATCCAGCAGCGGGAAGTTCTTGTCGAGGTAGGCTTTCCCCTCGTTTGTAACTCGGCTCTGGTCCGGACCGTTGCCGCCCGGCGCACCCTCGCCATAACCACTATAGAACTGTTGGACCACGTCCATGCCTTCGACGACTTTGCCGAAGGGCGAGAAGCCCATGCCGTCGAGGTTCCGGTTATCGGCGAGATTGATGAAGAGCTGGGTAGTGCGGGTGTTGGCGCCGGCGGTGGCAAAGGTCAGGTAGCCTTGCAGGTTGCTCTGGGTGACGGGATCGTCCTTGATGGTGGCGTTGGCCCAGACTCGAGAGATTTCAGGCTTGGCGCTGAGGCCGAATTGCGCCACGAAGCCCGGCAGCACGCGGAAAAAGGCCGCGCCGTCGAAGAAATGGTTCTTCACGAGGTTGTAGAAGCGGTCCGCGCCCAGCGGCGCCCAGGCGCGCGTGACCTCCACTACGAAGTCCCCCTTGGTGGTTGTAAATTTGGCCTTGAAAGTGGCGGGAGCTTGCTGCTTAAGAGAAGAGGGATTCAGCAACGAGGGTCTTGCCGCAGAGCGCTGCGACGCCGGCTTTCCGGCAGCCTCCTGCGCTCGCGGCTGGCCCCAGAGAATTCCCATGGCCAACATCATCGCGAAAAATGTAGTCAACAGGTTTTTCATTATTATCTCCCCCTCTCAGGAGTTCGAAAAGTGCCCTGACACCTGACACCTGGCACCTGACACCTACTTCGTGGATCGCATCTCGCGGCCCACATGCTCGACTTGGCGCATGACGCGAAGCAGGTTGCCGCCCAGAATCTTCTTCAAGTCCTGTTCGCTATATCCCCGCCGGGCCAGTTCGCGCACCAAGTCAGGAAGTTTTGAGACATCCTCCATGCCTTTCGGGGCCGAATCAATGCCGTCGAAATCGGAGCCCAGGCCGACGTGGTCGATGCCGCCGACCTGCACGGCGTGGTCAATGTGATCGGCGATGACCGTGTAACTCGGCACAGGTAAATCCTTAACCATGCGCTGCTCGATTTTGGTCTCTTCCTCGTAGGAAAGCCGCTTACCTTGCTGGGCGTAACGCGCGCGCGCAGCGGCAATTTCCCCCTCCACCTGCTTTGCGATTTTCTTGTAGGCCTCGGCATACGCCTGGCTCAGGAAGCCGGAATAAAAATTGATGTCCATGACGCCGCCGTTCTTGGCCAAAGCGCGGATCATATCGTCCGTCATATTGCGGGGGACATCGCAAAGAGCGCGGCAGGAAGAGTGGGAGGCGATGACCGGCGCCTTGCTAACGGCCAGCGCATCGTAAAAGGTCTTGTCGGAGACGTGGGAGACATCCACCATCATTCCCAAGCGGTTCATGCGCTCGACCACTTGCTTCCCAAAATCCGTCAGCCCGTTCCATTGGGGCTTGTCGCCGGAAGAATCGGCCCAGTCGGTATTGGCGGTGTGGGTCAGCGTCATATAACGGACGCCCAGGCGATAGTAGATGTCCAGCACCCGAAGGTCGTCCTGAATGATATGGCCACCCTCGACGCCCATCAAAATGGCGAACTTCCCCTGGAGATGAAGGCGGACGATTTCGTCTGCCGTGGTGGCCACGGCGAGGGCGTCGGCGTGGCGTCCGACCTGGTCGTTCACGGCGTCAATCAAATCGAGCGCGCGGTGGATCAGGTCCTGCTTCGGCCAATTGACATCCACCCATATGGAGAAGAACTCCGCGCCAAGATGCCCCTGCTGCATCTTCGGGATACTCACCATGAAAGGGCTGTTCGCCTGGGCGAGGTCGTAGCCTTCATCCAGCATCATCTGCGGGGTGTCCGCGTGTGTGTCGATGAGAATGGCTTGCTGGAGAACCTTTTCAGCAGTCTTCTCCGCCTCTGCCGGCGGGCGCTGGGAGGAAAGCAAGGGAACCGTTGCCAGGCTACAAACAAGCAGTATTCTGAGTATTCGCCGCCATGGTTGCATAGTGGATGCCTTTGCCATTCCAGAGCCTTCGATTATCAGAAGTCGAGATAGGGTTTGTCAAACGCATTCTGAGTAGTGCTATAATTATTTGTATTCTATTCGGGCGGGTGGTTCCTATGGCAAATACTGTCCCACGTCTCATCGTTCGTGACGCGTTTGGGAACGAGCGCGAAGTCGAAATCGTTCGCACACCTTTTACGATAGGGAGGCAGAGCGACAGCGATCTGGTTTTGCTGGACAGCAGAATCTCGCGGCGTCACGCTCAAATCGTCAAGACCGATAGCGGCTACGTTCTCGAAGATATGGGGAGCCGGCACGGAACTGCCGTGAACAATGAACCGATCACTTCCTACTTGCTGAAATCAGGTGATCGGATCAATCTGGGTGTGGCGGATTCCTACACACTTTCGTTCGCGGAGGACCAGGCGGTGCTGCCGGAACTGCTCGAAGAGCTGGAGAAGGCAGCCGCGGGTCCGGCCCCGCAGCTTCAGCACCTTGGGTTGCTCCTCCGCATGGCCCAGATGATGCACCGGGCTCCAGCGCTCGAGGAAGTCCTGGTGGCTCTGGTGGATTCGGCGTTGCAACTGACCAATGCGGAGCGCGGGCTGCTGTTCCTCCTCGAGGCGGATGGAACCCTTCACCTCAGGCTGGCTCGGGGAGCAGGCGGCGTTTACCTGGCACCCGACGTCACCGACTACTCCCGTACTGTGCTGCAACGAGTGGCCACCTCTGGCCAGGAAGAAGTGATCCTGGAGGACCAGATGACCGGTCGCACCGCTCAGGAAACCAGGATCGTTGCTGCCGAAGTGCGCGGCATTGTTGCAGTCCCTTTACAGAAGCTGCCGGTTTCTGAGGCCAGGGGTGAAACGATGCAAATCACGGCGCCCGAATTGCTCGGCGTCATTTATCTTGATACACGCTCGCACCCCACCGCCGTGACGGGGCTCGACCGGCAGGTGCTGCAAACGCTCGCCGTGGAAGGCGCCACCGTCATCGAGAACGCCCGCCTGCTGCGCATTGCCCGGGAGCAAGAGCGCATCCAGCACGAGATATCCCTTGCCCGCAACATCCAGCAGGGGCTTTTGCCGCGTCGCTTCCCGGCGTGCGACTACTTCCAGGTTTGCGCCACCACCATGCCGATGGAACACGTGGGCGGAGACTACTATGACATGGTGCACCTGCCCGACGAGCGTTACGGGTTCATCGTGGCGGACGTCTCGGGCAAGGGTCTTCCCGCCGCCATGCTGGCGACCAACCTGCAAGGAGCCTTTGCCACCGTGGCGGCCGGCGATCCGGACCTGGCACTCTTGTTTCAACGCGTGAACGATTTCCTTTGCGAGCGCACTCCTTCGGAAATGTTCGCTACGATACTCTACGGCGTCCTGGACCGTTCCGGGGGGTTCCAGTTCGTCAATGCCGGGCACATTCCGCCCCTGGTTATCCGCGCCAGCGGCGGGGTCGTGCGATTGGACTCCTTGAACTTCCCCGTGGGATTGTTTCCTGGCACCAAGTTCGACGTGGCCAGCGCGCAGCTACAGCAGGGCGACGTTTTGTTGATTTGCTCGGATGGCGTCACCGAGGCCCACGCCGTGGATGATGACATGTTCGGAGAAAGCAGGTTGCGGAAATGCCTCGAGAGTTGTTCGGGCCTGACTGCGGAAGAGATCAGTCACCGCGTGGTCAGCGCGGTGCACGAATTTGTGGGTAATTCTCCCCAAGCGGATGACCTCACGCTCACCGTGGTGCGGTATGGAAAAGAGCAGTGACGGCCAGGTGTCAGGTGCCAGGTGTCAGGGACGGAAGAGCAGTGACCCGCCGCGGCGGGACAAGCGACGAGTGGAAAAACCGGCGCCTGGGAGCGCGGTTATTTCCAGATTCTAATTTCCAGTTTCGATTTTCGACTTTCGATCTTCCGGCTGCGATTCCCGAGCTCCGAATTTCAAATCTCGTTTTTCAGTTTCGAATTTCGAGTTTCCAATTTCTAATCTGCAATCTCGAATTTCCTGTTAGTCACCTGTCACTCGTCACTGCTCTTCTGACACCTGAAACCTGACACCTGAAACCTGCTCTTCTGCTCGTCACTTGTCACTCGTCACTGCTTCCCTGACACCTGAAACCTGGCACCTGACACCTGCTCTCCCGGCAATGGCCGCAGGCATTCGAGCAGCTTCGCTGGCGGCAGGGTATTCAGGACATCTTGCTTGCGCAACCAACCGCGCCGCGCGGTCATCACTCCGTAGCGCATCAGGTTGAAATGATCGGGGCTGTGGGCGTCCGTGGATATGATGACTCTCATTCCCCGATCTCGCGCCAGCTTCAGGTGCCGGTCGCAGAGGTCGAGGCGTTCGGGGTTGCCGTTCAATTCCAGGATAACGCCGTATTCCTTGGCTGCCGCGAAGACCTTCTCGAGGTCGAAAACGAACGGGTCGCGCTTCAGAATCTGGCGGCCCGTGGGGTGTCCGAGGATCCTGACATAGGGATTGGCGAGAGCTTTCAGAAGGCGGGCGGTCATTTCCTCGGCGGGCATGCTCATGCGGGAATGGACGCTCACCAAGACGATGTCGAATTGCTTCAGTATCTCATCCGGATAATCGAGACTGCCATCGCCCAGGATGTCGACCTCCGCGCCTGCCCAGATTTCGATGCCCCTGACTTTTTTGCGCGCCGCGTTGACGCGGCGGATGTTCTCTACTGCGCGCTTTTCGTCCAGGCCATTCGCGATGGTTACGGCCTTCGAATGGTCCGTGATGAGGATGTATTCATAGCCGAGCTGTTTGGCGGCCTGCGCCATCTCCTCCACGCTGGCCTTGCCATCCGAGGCGGTGGTATGCATCTGCAAGTCGCCCTTGATGTCCTCCAGTTCCACCAGCTTGGGGAGTTCGCCCCTTTCCGCTGCTTCGATCTCGCCCAGGTTTTCCCGCAGTTCGGGGGGAATCCACGGCAGGTCCAGCTTGGCGTAGATTTCTTCCTCGGTTCGGCTGGCCAGCACTTTTTCCTCTTTAAAGAGGCCATATTCGCTCAGCTTCCATCCGCGCTTTTTCGCGCGCTCGCGCAGCGCCACGTTGTGTTCCTTTGAACCGGTGAAGTATTGCAGGGCGGCGCCGTAAGATTCGCGATCGAGCAGGCGGACGTCAACCTGGAGGTCGTTTTGGAGCTTCACGCTCACTTTGTCTTCGCCTTTTGCCAGCAACTGGGCGACCCCCGGGAATCTGGCAAAGTGGTCCGCGATGCCGGCGTGGTCATGGCCTGTGACGAGGAGGTCAAGGTCCCCCACAGTTTCCCGCCCGCGCCGGAGTGAGCCTGCCGGTGTGACTTCCTCCACTCCGCTAAACTCCTCGAGGTAGTCGGTGAGCTGTTGCGCGGTTTCGTAGGCCGTGTCCAGGCGGAAGCGTCCGGCGGCTCGCCGGAAAACTTCGAGGGCTTTCAGGATGTTCTCCTCGGACTTAACGCTCATGCCGGGTAGGTCGCGCAAGCGCGCCGCCTTGGCGGCAACTTCCAAGTCGTCAATGCTCTTGATGCCGGCTTGCTGGTAGAACAGACGCACTTTCTGCGGACCGACAGTTTGCAACTGTAAGAGTTGAAGCAGGCTTGCCGGAACTTTTGCCAGTTGCTCCTGATGGTACTTGCTTTTTCCGGTCTCGACCAACTCGATGATTTTCTTTGCGAGGTCCTCGCCAATCCCCGGGATATCGGTCAGTTTCCGGCTGGGGTCACGGGCAATGTCCTCCAGCCTCTCAGCGAGGCCTTCGATCGTGCGTTTGGCACGATCATAGGCGGCGGCCTTGAAAGTCCATTTAGGGTCGTCCTGGATGATCTTCATCAAGCTCGAGATTTCTTCAAATACGGCTGCGATATCACGATTCTCCATGAACGCCTCCGGAGATTTCAGAACTCAGAAGTCAGAAATCAGAAATGCCGGGCATTCCCGCGAAGGCGGGAATCCAGTTCGTAATCACCGTACCTCCGAAGGTTTCCGAAGTGGATTCCCGCCTTCGCGGGAATGACCCGTGTTTGGCGGCGGACCCCATTCCAAATGAAACCACGGCCACAAACATCGGAGCGTTGAACACTGACAACTAGGATTATAGTTCAGAGTTTACCTTCTCACCCTGCTGTGCCGCTTGTGAAACCCTTAGCAGCGTAAACCTTTCATACTTAGTCGGTTAGCCGCATTTGGCGACTGTTCCTTTTTGCCCCAGGCGATGTTAGAATCACAGCGTGGCGAACTTCCGATGATTCAATCGCGTTTTGGCCTCCAAACCAAGATTATCATTATACTCACCGTTGCGGTTGTCTCTGTGGTCGGAGTTTCGACTTTCATTGCCATGCTCCTGACCCGGCAACTGGTTGAGGAGGAGATCTACACCAAGGCTTGGGCCCAGGCAAGAGCTACGGCTCACCAGTTGGTCAACGAAGACGCTCTTCAAGACAGCGGGAAACTTCAACGAGTCTTAAAGCAAATGCAGCGCGACCTGCCGGGTGTGCGTCAGGCGGACGTTTACGTGCATAGCTCACCGCACCGGCTCGAGGCAACGACCTCACCTCAGGGAGAGCACCTGGAGCTGGACAATATACCGGGTATCGAGCAATACGACGAGTTCGAGCGGCCGGACGATGAGTCCATCACGATTGAAACCGACCGTGGCAAGTTCTGGGTTATAGGAGTGACGATCCGTTCGCAGGGTCAGTCGGTGGGTTGTCTGAATCTGAAGGTCTCCAAGTCGCAAACCAGTGTTGTGACTCGCCAGTTGGTGATCCGCAACCTGCTGCTGATGTTGGCGAGCCTGGTGGTGGTTATTCTGGCAGTGCACATCTTCTTTCTGCGGGCAGTAAGGGCTCCCGTGAAGGATATGATTCATGTCATGGAAGGGGCTGAAAAGGGGCAGCTCCACGTCCGGGCCAGCCTGCGCAGCGTAGATGAGATTGGCATGCTCGCGGCGCACCTGAACCGAATGCTGCGCCGCATTGAGAATTTCAATACCGAATTAGAGCGCAAGGTTCAGGAATCCACCGCCGGGTTGGCAGAGGCCAACGAAGAGCTGCGGCGCATCAACGAGGAGCTTTTCGAGACCCAGAAGAAGCTGGCGCGCTCGGAGCGATTGGCCATCGCCGGCCAGCTCGCTGCCAGCCTGGCCCACGAAATCGGAACGCCCCTCAATTCCATATCCGGACATGTGCAGTTGCTCGCGCGCCGTAAAGATGCTGACGAATCCACACGACGCCGACTCCAGATCATCGAAAAGCAAATTGACAACATTGTGCGCACCGTCAATCAACTGCTTTCCTGGAGCCGCGAGTTTGAATTGAAAATCGAGCTGGTCGACCTGCGGCGCGTGGTGGAGGAGGCGGTGCTGCTATCCTCCCCCGCCCTGCAACTGAGGAAGATCCAGGTCAAGCTGAACCTCGCGAAGGATTGCCCGAAGATTTGCGGCGACGCCGGCTACTTGCAGCAGGTTTTTTTGAACCTCATCAATAACAGCATGGATGCCATGCCGCGGGGAGGCGAACTGCGCATTGAGGCGCGGCTGGCGGACGGGGGCGCGCGGGAAGTTGCCGTTCGCGTCGCTGATAATGGCGCGGGCATGCCGCCGGATACAATGGCCCATGTGTTCGACCCCATGTTCACAACCAAACGGATGGGGACGGGAACCGGCCTGGGCCTTGCGATTTGCGACCAGATCATCCGCCAGCATGGCGGCGCCATTCATGTGGAAAGCAGGCCCGGGCAAGGAACTACCTTTACCTTGGTCTTGCCCATCGATGGCCGTGAGAAGGCGGAGGTCGTCGGCGTGGAAGCGGGATCGGCGATAGTGAAGGATAAAGGATGAAGGGTAAAGGATGAAGTTCGTTGGGCCTGGGCTTGCCCTGGCCACTGGAGTTTCTTCATTTGTGCTGGATTCTCCTGGCCTCGTGCAGCTTTCGCCCTCTCCCCCTTGGGGGAGAGGGTGGCCCGCACCGGCGTTTTCATCAGCCCGTCAGCCGACGGGGCCGGGTGAGGGGGTCGCGAGCCGGTCTAGATGTGAGTTGGGGCGAATGGCCCTGCGCCGGGTGGGGCGCGAAGGCGGTCGCATTATGAAAGGTAGGAAGTGTGGAGACTACTAAAGCTGAAAAACCCGGCGGGGCTGCGAAGCCGGCGCGCGCCCACATCCTGGTTGTGGATGATGACGCCGAGACGCTGGAACTGTTGCGGGAGATCCTGGGCGAGGAGGGCTATCGCGTTGTCACTTCCTCCAGCGGCGAAGAGGCCCTCGAGGTGGGGAAGCAGGAACTGTTCGACGTCATTATCAGCGACATGAGGCTGGGGCCGAGCCTGAACGGGTTGGATGTGTTGCGCGCCTACAAGACGATCCAACCGGAGTCCGAGGTCATCCTGATCACCGCCTTCGGAAGCATGGAAACCGCCATCGAAGCGGTTAAGGCCGGAGCCTTTGACTATATCTCCAAGCCCTTCAAGATTGATGAAGTCTTATTGCAGGTCAGCCGCGCCCTGGGCAACCGCAAGCTGCTCCGCGAAAACCGCAACCTGAAGCGGCAACTCGAGAGCCAGGGGCAACTCTCCAGCCTCGTGGGCCGGAGCCCGAAGATGTTCGATGTCTATAAGAAGATTGCCGTGGTGGCGGACTCGCGTTCTACGGTCCTGATTCGCGGGGAGAGCGGGACAGGGAAGGAACTTGTGGCGCGCGCTATTCACGGTAACGGGCCCCGGGCTGGGGAACGGTTTTATGCCGTGAACTGCGGTGGGCTGGCGGAATCGCTGCTGGAGACGGAACTCTTCGGACATGTGCGCGGCTCCTTTACGGGGGCCATTGAGAACAAACGGGGCATCTTCGAGGAGGCCAGCGGCGGCACCGTCTTCCTGGACGAGGTCAGCGAGATGAGTCCCGCCCTGCAAGTGAAAGTCCTTCGCACCCTCGAGGAACAGGAGGTGCGGCGGGTCGGCAGCAACCAGGTGGTCAAAGTGGATGTCCGCATCATCGCCGCCAGTAACCGCAACCTGGCTGGACTGGTGGAAGAAGGCAAATTCAGGCAGGACCTTTATTACAGATTGCGGGTGATCGAAATTGATCTCCCACCCCTGCGCGAGCGCCTGGAAGATATCCCTTTGCTGGTGGAGCATTTCCTGAAGAAGTTCGGAGGCGAGCGGGGAAGGGAATTCTCGATTTCTCCTTACGCGCTTTCCGCTTTGATGAGCTATGAATGGCCGGGGAATGTCCGCGAGCTCGAGAATGCCCTCGAGTCGGCAGCGGCGCTGACACGCACCGGATTCATTGCGCCGGATAACCTGCCTCCCAAATTGTGCGCGGACTCGCGCGAGGACAATCGCTTGGAGAGCTTCTACGTCGAGTTGCCTCCCCTGGACGAGATGGAGAAGCGCTATCTGACACATGTTTTGAAGGTCACTGGCGGCAACAAGGTTAGAACCGCTTCGATTCTTGGAATCAATCGGCGAACCCTGTACAGGAAAATCGAGGAGTACAAAATCAGGGGATAAGACAGGGAACAGGGGACCGGCGTAAGGTCGAGGTTAAAGGGTAAAGGATAAAGGGTAAGGTGGACCATGGCTTGAAAGGCAGCCCTCTCCCTTGGGGAGAGGGTGGATCGCGACGGCGCTTTCACCAGCCGTCGCGGGCCGGGTGAGGGGTTGGTTGCTCCCTCAGGAGGAATCGGGCAAGTGGCTCACGACTTGACGCTCGGAGCTGTGACGTTTGTGCTCGGACTCGCGGTACTCGGGTATGGTTTATCTTCGACAGTCAAGTCTTTGCGTTTATCACTCACCGCTTTAGTTGGCGGCTGCGCCATTGCCGTCCTGAGCGGAGTAACCATTATACGGCTCGAACCGGCTGTGGATGAGCTCGAGCCGGGAATTGCCGGTGACGTTGCGGTCACGATAATGGCTTTGACCGCCGCAGCTTTCATAGGCGGTTGCGTGTTCAAATACAGACTTGGCCCTCGCCGACTCCTGGGGAGAATTGCCCTGTCTGGAATTTCGGCACTTTTCGTGGGGTTGCTATTAAGCGCATTGCACGATCTGCCGGCAGCAGAAGGGCTCCTCCTCTGGCTCGTTCTGCCTATGGTGGTCCTTCTCTTTGTCGGCAGGTTCCAGCCTAACTCACGATTGGGAATGTGGATGCGGAGAGCAGCTTTCTCGTCACTGGCGGTATCCTTGGGATCGGCGTTCGTATGGTGGCGCAGCGGCTGGGCGTGGACCAAACGGGGCTCCTTCTGGTTTGTAAGTTTGGGGTTCGGCCATTGGGTTCACTTGCCCCACCCCTACGACTACTACGCATACCAACTAACGAAGTACCTAGGCCTCGTCTCTCTCCTCCTTACTGTGGTGTGCTCCCTTGCCTGTCTTTGCACATGGCTATTCGATACGCTCAAAGTAAAAGCCCTCCCGGTCGCCAAGCCGCTCGGTCGATGAGGTCGAGTGAGAGAACGGCGCTTATCGCACATTTATTGGCTGGACCACGGGACAAGCGGGGACAATTGAGGTATCCTGAATGAGGGGTTGGCTCAGGGCGTTACGATGAAGTATTCCTATATCGCTAAATGCGGGTTAAAGCACCTCGCGTCGGGGTTCAAACTTCCCTACATGGTGATGTTTGAAACCACGCTGATGTGCAATATGTTTTGCGAGTATTGCATTTTCGGCGAAGAGGGAAAGTTCAACGACCTGCAAAGCCGGGCTGTGCGCGAGCGCGTTTTCCGGCGCATTGACGAGTTTTGCGAGATGGGCATCTTTGCGCTCAGCTTCTCGGGCGGCGAGCCGCTGCTGAATCCCCATACCTGCGATTACATCGCCTACGCCGAGGACAAGGGCATGTGGACCTCCATGCCCACCAACGGCCTGCTCATTCGCAAGTACGCGGAGGGGTTGGCGCGGCTCGGCATGCTCGAAGTCTCCATTGACTCTCTCAACCCGCAGCGCTTTGCCAAGCGCCGGGGCATCGACGCGCTCCCCAAGATCATTGCCAACCTCGAATTTGTTTTGACCAAGCGAAAACCTTTCAGCACCCAGATTAACGCCGCGGTAAACCTCGAGAACCTCGAGGACCTTCCCGAACTGGCAGAATTCTGCAAGCAACGGGACCTGGTGTTGCACCCGGAAGCCGTCCACAACGTGATGCGGGACGGCGAGATGCTCCCCGACGCGGAATTGCACGGGAAGGAAATCGACAAGGTGGAATTGTTCTTGCGCGAGTTGCGCGCCGCCTTTCCCAAGAACGTGCGTTTCTATTCCCACTACTATGCCTTCTACCGAAATGGCGGATTCGGTCCCAGTTTCCCCTGCCGGCACCCTTCCAAGTTGATTTCCATGAAGCCAGACGGTTCCATCCATCTCCCTTGCGCGTTTAAGACTCTCCACCAATCGCAGGCGCCGCTGAAGGAAATCTTCGCTTCGGAAGCCGCCCGGCAAATCATCGCCCAGGAGTCCACGCTTTGGGACTTTTGTAAGGGGTGCAAGATCGGTTGCCCTTACGAAGTCAGCGCCTTTACCAACAGTCCTATGCTGGCCCTCGAGTCTGGGCTGATTTTCCTGCGCCTGATGTGAGCCTTGGTGTGCGGCAGCGGAGCCTGCGGAGCTGCCGCCTTCCAGATCCTGTGCGCGCTCGCAGCTCTGGACCTTCTCCGCGGGTTGAAGACGCTGGCTAAGCCGGCTATAGTCGAAACCGGAATCCAACCCCCGCCTCCAAGGCATCAAGGCGGCGGCTCCGCAGGCTCCGCTGCTGCACTCCGGAAGCCGCAGACCCAGGAAACAGGTCCCTTGTACCCAGCGCGGCGCCCCCAGGGTCAAGCCAGACACGGCAGTAGATCAGGATAGGTCCCTTCGATGGCTACGCTGCTTCGCAAACATGCGTGGATCGTAGCTAAGGGGCGCCACCCCGCGCACTACAATTCTCTTGTAGTCAGAATGTTCGGGATTGATCAGGCAGTTATTCTCGTCGGGAGCCAAAATGGAGGGCACCAATAACAAACAATGTTCTCCTCTTTGCACGAATTCATCGCCGAACCGGGCCAGTTCAGGCGGCGCTGCGGCTTCGCGCCATTTTGCAGGCAACTTCCTGGCCTCAACTCGCTCTCTGGCCAAATCGTCGGGAACTTCCGCAACCGCTATAACAAGATCAGTCGGGGGATCGTCCTTGTCGAGATGGACGAAATACTCCAGCAGGGCGAGGGATTGATGCTTCGAAGCGGTTTACGAAGGACGCGAGGGTGAGCAAGGAAGCAAGGATGGATGAGGCGAGCCGCGTCAGGCAGAAAGTCAATGGTCTGTGGCATTTTGATACAGTACGCCGCGCTCCTGGTGATCATAATCGGTCTGAAGACGCCCACAACGTCCTACAACTTCAATAATACCAACCGGTTATTAAGCTGATCGGCCCTTGGCAGTCAGATTGCCCATCCCCTATTGATAAGGCATTTGGAGTGTACCTTCTGTGCGCAGAATCCTCGTAGTTGACGACGACCCAGAGAGCCGCGACCTGTTGGCTGAGGTCTTGGAAGCCAACGGATACCCCCAGGTGGAAGCGGTAGCTGATGGGTTGGCAGCACGAGAGGCGCTGGCACGGGATGACGACTGCCCTATCATCATTGCTGATCTACACATGCCCAATGAGTCGGGCTTAGACCTGCTTCGAAATCTCCGAAAGCAAAAGGCCAAGCACGAAATCGTTCTCATGTCTTCCTTCATCAGCACCACAGAGAGGAAATTAGCCAGGGACTTGGGCGCGTATGCGCTGCTCGACAAGCCCTTTCGCCTTTCCGAATTGCTTCAGGTTGTCTCCCAACTGGCGGAAAGGAATCCCATCGGCATTTCCAGTTAGGAGTATCGGAGAGAGCATACCTCCAAATCATGAGGAGCAGAAATGGATATAACCCAGAAAGTCATTGAGATTATTGCCCGCGAACAGCACCTGGACCCGAGCAAGATTACCGCGGATTCGAAGTTTGCGGAATTGGGTATCGACTCGCTGGACGGAGTCAATATCCTCTTCGCCCTGGAAGAGGAATTCAAGATTGATATTCCGGACTCGGTGGCGCAGAACATGAAGTCGGTCCACCAGGTGGTGGATAGTCTGACCCGAGTGCTGGAGGGTAAGGACATCTCCGACCTGGTGGCGATGGCCAAGGGCGAGGCCCCGGCCGCCACGGCCAGGTGATCCCATCAAAGGTGCGAGACGTGCGCAGAGTCGTCATTACCGGCATTGGAGTCTTTGCTTCGGCGGGAAAAGATGCGGAAGCTTTCTTCAAGAACTTGCTCGAAGCCCGCTCGGCGGTTCGCCGCATCTGCCAATTTGATCCCTCCTCCCTTTCGGTCCAGATCGCTGCCGAAGTCCCGGATTACAATCCTGCCGATCACTTTCCCGCCAAGCGGCTGGATTTGTTGGACCGCTTCAGCCAATTTGGTTTGCTGGCCGCGCAAGAAGCCATGAGATCGAGCGGAATTGAGGTGCGTGAGGAAGAGCGTCCCCGCTTCGGGGTGGTGAGCGGCACCGGCATGGGTGGCGTAAATACCCTTGATAGCGGGTATCTCAGCCTCTATGGCCATCAGGCGACGCGGCTTCATCCCTTTACTATTCCTCGCATGATGCACAATGCGGCCACTTCCCAGATGTGCATGGAATTTGGGGCGCAGGGGCCTTCGTTCACCACGGCCACGGCCTGCTCCTCCTCCGGCCATGCGATTGGCGAGGCATTCCACCTTATCAAATACGGAATGGCGGATATTATGTTGACCGGAGGCTGCGACGCGCCGATTACCTACGGCATGATGCGCGCCTGGGAGTCAGTGCGCGTCCTGGCCACCGGGAATGGCGATCCCAGCCGTGCCTGCCGGCCGTTCTCGGCGGACCGGGAGGGTTTCGTGATGGGCGAAGGTGCCGCGATGCTCCTCCTCGAAGAGTTGGAACATGCGAAGAAACGCGGGGCCAAGATTCTCGCGGAAATCTCCGGTTATGGCCTGAGTTCGGACGCCGGCCACATCACCCAGCCTTCGGTGGACGGACCGGCCCGCGCGGTGCGCATGGCCCTCGAGGAAGCCGGGATGGCTGCGGAGGAAGTAGATTATGTCAATGCCCATGGCACCGGGACGCGCCTGAATGACGTGACCGAAACGCAGGTGCTCAAAACCGTGTTCGGGGAGCACGCGCGCAAGCTGGCGATCAGTTCCACAAAGTCCATGCACGGTCACACCATGGGAGCTACGGGAGCCATCGAACTGGTGGCGACGACCATGGCCATCGACTGCGCCGTTATCCCTCCCACGGCGAATTACACCCTGCCCGACCCGGAGTGCGACCTGGACTATGTTCCCAACCAGGCGCGGGAGAAAGCTGTACGCGTGGCCGTCTCAAATTCCTTTGCCTTCGGCGGGCTCAATGCGGTGCTGCTGATTAGGAAATTTGAATAAAGACCAGAAATTGGAAACTGGAAAATGGAAAATGGAAATTGGAAAATGGAAACTGGAAAATCGAAACTGGAAAATAGAGACTGGAAAGTAGGACACCGAGTCAGACCGACAACTGGGACCTCACGATTGATCACTTGCCGCTTAGTCCCAATTTCCAGTTTTCAGTTTCCATTTTCCAGTTTCTAGTTTCCATTTTCCATTTTCCAGTTTCTAGTTTCCCAGGTTCTTAGTGAACTCGAAACGAATTTTCATTTTGACATTGAGCGTCGGCACGGGGCATGTGCGGGCGGCGGAAGTCCTCCAGCGCGCCCTCTACGATTGCATTGATCCTGTCGAAGTCCGCCTGCTGGACGCCCTGAAAGTGGCGCCCTCCTGGTTCCTTACGCTGTACGTTCGCCCTTACTGGTGGCTGCTTCGCCGCGCCCCGGGCCTCTGGCGCTGGCTCTTCGAGCGACGGCAGAAGAAACTCCACCGCACCACGGCTCCGCGCTGGGTGTTTCGCCGCGGCTGCCGGGAAGTCCTCGAGCAGCTCAAAGCGTTTGCTCCTCATCTGGTTATCGCCAACGAAATCGGCGCGGTGGAGATTGCCGCTCTGGGCAAGCGCGAAGGCTGGTTTTACGCCCCCATTCTGGCTGTGCAAACTGATTTTCAGACTGAGCCACCCTGGGTGCAGGCGGAAGTGGACGTTTATTGTGTGGGCAGCGAGGAGGCGCGTTCTCAGCTTGTCAGCTGGGGGACCTCGCCCAACCGGATTCTGGTTTGTGGCATTCCCGTTGATCCGGTTTTTGGCATCCCGTTTGACAAGGCCGAACTCCTGCGCGCCCTGGGCCTGAACGGCCAGCGGCCTATCGTGCTGGTGATGGGTGGAGGAATGGGCCCCGCCCCGCTGGATGCCATCGTCGAGAGCCTGGAGTTGTGCCGGTTTCCTCTCCAGGTACTGGTGGTGGCCGGTCAGGACTGCACCCTGCGGCAGGCCCTGGAGCAGTTGCGGCGCAAGGTCACACTTGACCTCCACGTCTTCGGCTGGACGGACACCATTCCGCAGTTGATGGCCGTGGCCGACATACTGATTACCAAGCCCGGTGGCCTGACCACCGCGGAAGCGCTATCGGCCGGGCTGCCCATGATTGTGACCCATCCTATTCCAGGACCGGAGGAGCGGCACGTCCGTTACCTCGTGCAGCAAGGCGTGGCAGTCCAGGCAAAAACTCTGGACGAAATTCCCCAGCTCGTAACGCGAATGCTCAGCAAGCCGGAGAACCTGGCCGAGATGAGCCGCCGGCAGAGGGATATGTCACGGCCTGATGCCGCCCATGCCATCGCGCAGGTTGGCCGGGCGCTGCTCGAGAAGAGCACTTACATTGACCTGCTGGCCACGCCGCCTTCGCGTTCCGGCGAATCGACGTATCTGATGTAAGACGTCCGTTGTCCGTGGTCAGTCGTCAGTGGTTCCTACTTGGCAGGCTTTTGTGCAACGGACCACGGAGAACTGATAACGGACGCCTGATGTGAGACGTCCGTTGTGCGTGCTCCCGCCGCGGCGGGTCAGTGGTTCCTACTTGGCAGGCTTTTGTGCAACGGACCACGGACAACTGACAACGGACAAAGGACTAGGAACGCTCCCAAATGTTGAGTAGCATCCGCAAACTTATTGAGCGCGCCGTGATCGGAGATTCCGTCCCCGGCCTGGTTCGCTGGGGGAAACACGTTCCGCGTCCCTTGATCCAGAGCCTGCAACGTGATTCGTTTTGCGAGTTGGTGCGTTACGCGGCGCAGCGCCAGAGGTTCTTGAAGCGCAAGTTGCGCGAGAACGGTATTGAGCCAAACCACGTCCGCCGCCCGGAAGACCTGGGGAACATCTTCACTACCCCCGAGGACTTGCGCAATCTGCCGGCGGAAGATTTCCTCTGCCGGGAACCGCAACTGGTGTTTGAAACCACCGGCACCTCGGGAGGCCCCAAGCGCGTCCATTTCACTTACGACGAGTTGGAGTTTTCGGCCCGTTACGAGGCTGCGGCCCTGTGGGAAAACGGCGTGCGCCCGGGCGACCGGGTAGTCTGTGCTTTCGATGCCGGGTATTGGATCAGTAGTTGGGTCACCTTTTTCGCCTGCAAGCGCATGGGAGTTTTCTGTTCGGCGATCGGCAAGCCCCACCCGCGCGAAGTCTATTCGCGCCTGCCTCTCTATAAGTATAACGTCATTGCCGCTGACCCCACCTGGCTGGTGAGCCTGAGCGAGATTGCCGAAAAGGAAGGCCCCTTTCCACTCAAGTTGATCTTTGCCGGCGGCGACCGCATGACAGAGGTTTATCGGAGCTACGTCGAACGCCTCTGGAAATGTCCCGTGATCCTCGGCTACGGATCCACCGAGCAGGGTGGTGGAGCGGGAATGGAGTGCCGGCGGCGCGAGGGCTATCACCTGGACGAGTACAACTTCCTTTTTGAAATTGTGGATCCCGACGCCGAGGGTTATGGCGAACTTGTGGTGACCACGCTGGCGCGGCGCACCATGCCGCTGATTCGTTACCGCGTGCGCGATGTGACGCGATTCATTGAGGAACCCTGTCCATGCGGCGCCACCCTGCGCCGCATGGCCAGAATACAGGGCCGGCGTGACGAGATGGTGGTGATGGGGGCAGGGAACATGTACCCTGAAATCTTCGAGCGCGTGCTCCACGATGTAGAGGGGGTTTGCGAGAATTGGCAGGTAGCGGTCCGGCAGGAAGGCCTCCACGACATCCTGGAATTCCGCCTCGAATTGACGAACGGCATCAGTCCCGCCACAGTTGAAAATGCCGTGCGGCACAACCTCGAAGCTCGTTTCCCGGAGGTTTGGGCCAACTACCTCTGCGATATGTACCGGCTCGCGTTTCGCGTCTTCCCACCAGGAGGCTTGGAGCAAGGAAGGAAGCCCCGCCGGCTCGTGGATGAGAGGAGAGGGTAAATACGAGGAGAGAATTTCAAATGGCGAATGGCAAATGTTAAACTATTTGGATTTTGCCGTTTGCCATTTGCCATTTGAAATCGTTCTGCTGGTTTGTGATGGTCAACCAATTGCGATCGGAAGCAAATACGGCTGCGGGCCCAGTTGTCTTTACCGACTTTGACGGGACGATCACGCAACTTGATGTCACGGACGTAATCCTGGCGCAACTGGCGCATCCTTCCTGGCAGGAGGTCGAACAGGAGTGGACACGTGGCTTGATTGGTTCGCGCGAGTGCCTGGAGCGGCAGATCGCGCTCGTGGACACCTCGGCCGGGGAACTCGACGCCTTGATTGACGCCGTTCCCGTTGACCCCGCCTTTGCCGCCTTCTACCGCTTCACTCGCAAGCGAGGCATTCCACTCTACGTGCTGAGTGAGGGTTTCGACTATGTGATCGCGCGAATCCTGAAGCGGGCCGGCATGAACGGGCCAGTTCGAAACGGCCTTCAAATTTTCTCCAGTGGGCTGCGGCTGGAGGGCCGCCGCTTGATACCCTCTTTCCCTCATTCAGCACAGCCCTGCGAGCATGGGTGCGCCACCTGCAAAGCGGCGCTCCTTCGGCGGTTCGGCAAGGGAAAGCATCCCGTCATCTTCGTGGGTGACGGGCTCTCCGACCGGTTTGCGGTGGATGAGGCGGACGTGGTCTTTGCCAAGCGACAGTTGCTCGCTTATTGCCGGGAACACGGCAAGACGTGCCACCCCTTCGATACCTTTGCGGAGGTCGAGCAGGCCATCGCGCGGCTGCTGCCCGCAATCAAAACGAGAGCCTCAGCGTCCTCCGTGCCTCTAAAGCCTTAACACAGAGAACACGGAGGATCTCAGTGACCTCTGTGTTTTGCTTTTCCTGACCACGGAGGACACGGAGAGGCTGACGACAGGAGGAGAAATCTTCACGGCGTGACAAAACAATGAAAATTATGGCGACAGAGCTGTTGGAACTCGAAAGGAAGTATTGCTCCTTTGGTGACACGGTCCACTACCTGGACCCTCCGAAGGTTTTTGTCGATTGTGAGGGCAGCTACCTTTACGACGAGCGCGGCACGCCCTATCTCGATCTCCAGATGTGGTATTCGGCGGCGAGCTTCGGCTACAAGAATCGCCGGCTGGGCGAGGCCTTGAAGCGGCAACTGGACCGGCTTCCCCAGCTTGCCTGCCAGTACCTGCACGCGGAGAAGGTGGAAGTGGCGGCGCGCATCGCTCAATACTGCGAGAAGCGGTTCGGAGTGAAAGGGCGGGTCCAATTCAACGTGGGCGGCTCGCAAGCCATCGAGGACTCGCTGAAGATCGTTCGGAATTATACCGGCAAGAACCTGATGTTCGCTTTTATGGGCGGCTATCACGGACGGACGCTGGGCGCCTCCGCCATCACCTCGAGCTACCGCTACCGGCGCCGCTACGGCCACTTCGGGGACCGCGCCCAGTTCGTCTTTTATCCTTACTGCTTCCGCTGCATTTACGGGCTGAAACCAGAAAGCTGCAACCTGTATTGCCACGACCAGTTCTCCCGGCTGTTCGATAATGAGTATCACGGCGTGTGGGACGCGAAGGCGCAGAGCCCCGAGTACGGAGCCTTTTATATCGAGGCGGTGCAGGGGACAGGCGGCTATGTGATTCCGCCACGGGACTACTTCCAACGCCTCAAGCAAACCTGCGATCAGCGCAAGATCCTGATCGTCGATGACGAAATTCAGATGGGCTTCTATCGCACCGGCAAATTCTGGGCCATCGAGAATTTTGGCATTACGCCGGACATTATCGTCTTTGGCAAGGCGCTCACCAACGGCCTGAATCCTATCTCCGGCATCTGGGCGCGCGAAGAGCTGATCACCCCGGAGCTTTTCCCGCCCGGCTCCACTCACTCTACTTTCTCCGCCAATACGCTGGGCACGGCAGTGGCGCTCGAGACCCTCAAGATGCTCGAGGAAGAAGACTACGAAAAGTTAGTGAACGATAAAGGCGCCTACTTCCTCGCCGGGCTCAAGGAACTGCAAAGCCGCTTCCCGGGCATCATCGGAGACGTGGATGGCCTGGGGATGGCGCTGCGCATCGAGGTTTGCAAGGAGGATGGCATCACGCCCGACCGCGACCTCACGGACCGCATTTTCGCCGAGGGCCTCAAAGGCGACCTCGAGGTTGCCGGACGCAAGTACGGCTTGGTGCTCGACGTGGGAGGCTATTACAAGAACGTCTTCACCCTAGCCCCCTCATTCACGATCTCACGCGAGGAATCGGACTTGGCGCTGGAGTTGCTCGCCCAGCTCTTCCGCCGCTGCCGGCCATACGGAGGACAAAATCATGCCGATGAAAAAACCCAACCATCCCGGCGATCTTATCTGGGATTGTCTTGATGAGCTCAAGATCAATGTTACGGACGGCGCTAAGGCGCTCGGCGTGACGCGTGCGACGCTTTCCCGCCTTCTGAACGGCAAGGTCAGCGTATCCCCGGAAATGGCCGTGCGTCTCGAAAAAGCGCTCGGCAGTTCGGCGGGCTTCTGGCTTCGGCTTCAACTCAACTACGATCTGGCACAGATACATGCACGGAGCGGAAAAATTCAGGTGCGCCGCCTTGCTACGCCGTCGCAACTGGCGTTTTGACCCTGTGGGTTGTCACAGTCATGCACGGACGGCGCAGCCCTCGCGTGGTGGCGAAGTATGGACATGTACGATCCCCCACACCCCGGCGAGATAGTCCGGGAGGACTGCCTTAAGGCGCTCGGTCTGAGCGTGACCGAGGCGGCGAAGGGCTTGGGCGTCACGCGCAAGACTCTCTCGTCGATTCTCAACGGCCGCTCCGGCGTCACGGCGGAAATGGCGCTGCGGCTGTCCCAGGCCTTCGGGAGCACGCCGGAGCACTGGTTGCAGATGCAGCTTGCCTACGATCTGTGGCAAGCGAAGCGCCGCGCCAAGAAGCTGCACGTCAAGCGGTTCTTCGCCACGGCGCCGGGCTAACGGGTTTCCAGGGGCTGTTTCGCGATTCGTGAAAGAGTTTTTGATGCCCCAGTGCGCTTCCAGCTCAAAGCCGCGCACAGGTAAAAGCGTCCCCCCTCCACCGCGAAAGAGCGGAAACGCGGCATGTCACGCGACTATGCAACGGTGGCAAGCCCATTCTTCTCGACCAGTGATAGCAGCTTGAGCGAGGCTCCAGAAGGCCGCTTTTCGCCGCGCTCCCACTTGCTGACCAGGCTGCTCGTCACGTTCAGGTAGTTGGCGAAAACGGTTTGGCTGACGTGCTCTCTCTCCCGGATCGCCTTGATCTCCTGAGGCTTGAATGGCCGCAACGGCGTAAGGCAGGCAGCATCGAAACGCCGCATCGTCTGTTTGTCGATGGCCCCAACATCGTGCAAGGCCTCCATGGTTTCATGGATGGCCGCCATCGCAGCACTTCGATACTTTTTGCTCATTCGGTTTTCACCTCCATAAGATCGCCCCTCTTCAACAGCTCCGCGAGCTGCTCCTCCGTCAGCGCCAGGACGTGCTTTGCGGCTTCCTTGAACTGTTCTTCCTCATCCTCATCGATGTTCGCCCGCTGGCTTTTGGAGAACCCGTACACGAAGAATGCCTTGGCTTCGCGCCGGAAAAGGATGATGGTACGATAGCCTTTCGACCTTCCCTGCCCTGGCCTGGCAATCCGCTGTTTGATGACCTCACCGCCAAGGTCGGCGTCGATCTGGCCCTTCTCGGCCCGAGCAACAGCCTCACGCAAGACCGCATCGGCGATTCCTTCCTTCCGGGCAAAGCGTTGAAACCACCTGGATTTGAAGATTCGCATCATTTGCGCCTTGATTCATTCTATAGCACTAGGTGCCACAGTTCAAGATCTCGCGTCCTGCTGATGGACGCGGACACACACCACCCACCAATGCACAACAATCCGGTGAAGCGCGGCCTGGTCAGTGCCCCGGGGGATTGGCCGTGGTCGAGCTGGAGGTTTCATTTCTTGGAGGATGCATCGATCCTCCGCATGGACCGATTGCAATGAGCCGTTAGCTCCCACAAGTCCCTTCGGGAAATCGCAGACCCCACAAGACAGGGGTCTGCGCCAGCCCGGCCGTGGCCACCGGCTGGCCGTTGCAATAGAGGGGCACGGTTTTCCCGGCGAGACGGACCCTCTTCGGCGCATCCCGGCGGAAATGCGGGCGACTGGGGGGCGTTCTGGGCGATGCAGCCGAGCTTTGCGCGGCGGACGTGAAAGAGCGCGTTTTGTTGCGCGCGCATTTGAATTTATGGTAGTTTCCGTGGTGGAATGGCAGACGTGTTCATCAGCTTTATCCACGAGGAGGAAGAGGTTGCAGAGGCAGTCCAAACGTTTGTCAGCAAGGTGCTGCCTCGTAAGGCTGATGTGTTCTTGTCTTCGGACACGTGGCAAATATATGCTGGCGAACTCTGGTTGGAACGCGTCGTGGACGAACTCAAGCAAGCCAAGGTGATTATCCTTATGCTGAGCCCTGTTTCAGTCGGCCGACCGTGGGTCAACTTCGAAGCTGGAGGAGCATTTTTTACAAGCAAGAGGATGATCCCGGTATGTTTTGGCGGCTTATCCAAGGGAAGCATGCCAAAGCCATATTCCAACTTTCAAGCGGTCGACCTGGAGAGTGAAGAGGATCAGTACTATCTCGTAAGATCGGTCTGCCACCACCTTGATAAGCTTATGATTTCACCCCCACCCCCACCCCCAGAGCACATGCTGAAGCTCATGCCAGAGTCAGAAAAGTTGCGTGCACCATACCGTGAGCTTAGGATAGCCCTGGACCGTTATGGGAAACGGACTGGCAAGGTCACCGAGGCAAGCTAACGGGGGGACCGGGCTGCGTCGACTCTGGGCCGATAATACGTGGGCCTGGCCATTGACTTTTCAACTCAGAGGATTCAACATCTACTCCTACCGCGTTCCCTAGAGGTAGACGATGAAGTTCCGTAGTCTGCCAGCCATTTTCCTCGCCGTGTCAATGCCAGCAAGTCTTGCCTTTGCCCAGTGGGGAGCCAAAGACCACTACAAGAAAGGCGAGCAATATGTGAGGGAAGGTCAAATCTACCTGGCAGTAAACGAGTTCGCACAGGCTGTTATCGTGGATGCTCACAACAAGAAGTATCAGAGAAAACTCATGGAGGCGAAGCATGCTGCATCTGTGCGGGCCACAACTGAAGCGGAGCAGCACGTTAAAGGCAGCGAAGGCTTCGACCCGGGCAAGGCACGGTCTTGGCTCGAACGCGCACTTGAATATGACACTTCTAACGCAACCGCCAAGGAAGACTTTCAGAAACTCGAACAAGACATTGAAACAGCCAAGTCGCGGGCGAAACTTGCACGAGCAGCCTTAGATAGGGCCGATCTGTTGTCAGCGCAGAATGCCCTCAGTTCTGTGCATGCGTATGGGGAGGTTGTCCCCGATCTGCCGGGTCTCGAAATAGAACTCGCTGCTTGCGAGCAGGCAAGCGCCGCACAACGGATGTGGGAGAATGAGAAAAACACCAGGGCCTATCAGGATCTACTAACTGCGGAAGCGTCTGCCCCCGGCAGCACCTGCATAAAGAGTTTCTCCGCTAACCTCAGACGGAGCGTGTCGGACTACTACGTTGCCGAGGCCTCTGTCCTGTCTATGAACTCGATGAACGACCTGTTGGAGAAAATCCAGCTCACTGGCGCAGCAACAGATATTGACCCACAGAATCAGAACGCGGAACAACTTTCCGAGCGCACGGCTTCCGCGTGGGTGGACCTAGCAATTGGCGAATCTGGAAGCGTCATTCGAAACGCAAATGCCACAAGCGCCAGGGTTTCGCTTGAGACCCTTAATTTGGCAGACCGCGAATTGAGCCAAATTCCTTCTTACGTCACGGCTCAAAATTCTCTGAAAGCCTCGGCTTATCCGGCATTGCGGGTACGTTTATCGATAGCACAACCTTCAAACTGCCCATCCGAAGTGACGAGGGAGTGGCTTCGCGCCCAACTCCAGGACGCGCTACGCCCCGTGGCCATAGCAGACGACGAGGCACGAGACTACATTTTCAGCGTCAGAGAACCGACCTGTTCAGCAACGGACGTCCCGAGGCAGTCGGTCGAAGAAGTGAACTCGACTTTCATCGCAGGCCATAATCAACTTGTGAACCCAAGGTACACCCAATTAGAGCAGCAGCTCGCAAACGCCCGAGAACAATTGAGGCAAGCGAAGATTGACAGCGAATCAAACCCTAGTTTTGGTACAGGCTTTGCCGTTGGAATGTGCGAAAACAGAGTTAACAAGCTTGAAACAGCACTGGCCGCGACGCCTCCCTACATCACTCAAAATGTGCTCCAGCAGTACCAGTACGAGAAGTTTCAAGCCTATCGCGCGTGGCAGCTTTCTTGCACCTTGCGATTTTGGTCCAAGGACGGAGCAAAGAACTCACTTTTTCAACGCCCGGTTGTAGCCAAGGCCGAAGACGTTAAGGGTGGAGTCAGCGGCGTATTGCCGGAAGATTCTACGGGCGTGCAAAATTCTATCCCTGTCCTGGGCAGCGAAGAACAAATAGCTGCTCAAGGTGTGCAAAGTTTCCGGGAAACGCTGCGTGACACTTCGAAAGAATTATTGTGGGATTATCTCGGAAGCCGCGTGATGGACAGGAGCCTCGATTCGTCGACGCGATTGGCCGACTTGCTCTACGCCCTCGATGTTGCAGAGGGAACGAAATACCAAGACTTGAGGCCTCAGCTCGCGACTAGCCTTGTCACAATGTTAGTCAACGGGGCGTCCGATTCAAAGCAAACTAAGCCCATCCTTGATTCCCTATCAGTTCCGGTGCCAGATCAACCGCAGGCAACCGATTACGAGACTGAGGATAGCGTCCAGCCTGCGACAACCCTTGAAAGAACCCTGCAAGCGGTGGTCATGTTGGAAACCGATAACGGGACGGGCAGCGGGTTCTTCCTGACGCCCGCTTGTGTGGTCGTAACAAATCAACACGTTGTTGCGGGGGCAGAAACAATCATCCTGCGCACCGCTTCAAAGCGACTCTTCACGGCAACTGTCCTTGCACGGGACGAAAACCGTGACTTGGCGCTGCTGAGCAGCAACGCGCATAGTTGCACACCCCTCTCCCTTGGAGACTCATCTCGCGCTGCTGTAGGACAGGAGATATATGCGATTGGAAGCCCACTGGGTCTCTCGGACACTGTAACTCGCGGCATCATCAGCGCGTCCCGAACAACTACCGGCGGCGTGCATTATTTGCAGATCGACGCTGCGATTAATCCAGGGAACAGCGGCGGACCGCTCGTCGATAGGAATGGGAATGTACTTGGGGTGACGACCTTCAAATTAAAAGGCTTTGAGGGGCTCAATTTCGCGGTCGCGTCGTCTGAGATCACAAAGGCCTTTGCTCGATACTTAAAATGAGTTATCGACCAACTGTTCTGGGTGTTCGGAACTCCAAGGACGGCGCTGTCCCGATAGTCGAGGTCAACGCTGTGCCGCGCCAGCAGCAAGTAGTAGCGCAGACCTGTTCTTCAAGGTCTGCGGCTTTTCTCACCGACCCCACCCAAGTGCCGCGGACCTACCAAACAGGTCCGCGCTACCCTTGCTTGCCATCGGGAACACGATCCGAACGGACCCGCGCCGGGGTGAAGCCCGCACAGCGCCGAGGCGTGAAATTCGGACGCAAGCGGAAACTCACGCCGCAGCAGATCACGCATGCCCGCGAACTCATCCACAACGGAGAGGCCCGCCACCATGTGGCCGCCCTTCTCAACGTGGACCGAGTGACCCTTTACCGGGCACTAACATGATTAGGAAGGCAGACCGTGTTCCAAAACCTCGTCGAGCTATTTAAGACGCCCGCGATCTCTGCTCTAATTGGCGACACAACCGCCATCTTTAGCGTACTTCTGACCCAGAGACTCGATCGAAGAGCTGCTGAACTTCAATGGCTGCGCGAACGACGCGGGCAGGCGTTTTCTGAACTTCTTACCTCTCTGGACTCTCTCGGAAACGTGCTCATGAGAGTGTCTGCCAACCCGACTCCTGAAAATGACCAAGATTTCAAGACCGCAAGCGAGCGATTCCTAAACGCTCGATCCATGGCTGAGCTGTACGCCCCGAAGAGGTTGAGTATCCTTTTAGGACAGGCCGATCTTGTTGCCATACTAAATGCCGGTACGGGCAATTGGCTCGACACTGTAAAGGCCCTTGGTGCTATTCGCAAAGAGATCGTCCAAAGCGCTCGTAACCAGCTCGGTAGTGAAAGATAACGTCCTTTATGTTGCACTATCCCCTGCCCTCCCAACCGCCATTCTGCACGTCGTGCGCCAACATAGCCCGGCCACCTTGCCAGCCCCCGCCGCGTGTTTCCGCATCCCCTTTCGCCCGGCGGCCCCAACAAATGACCAACAACTTACTCCTAATTTCGAAACAGAGCGCCCGGAATCTAACGCTCTCAGGCCGCTACTCCTGTTTCGCCTCGTCTGCCGGGCCCAACAGCCGTATCTCCTGTAGGGACATCCCGTATCCGCCGCCGGGCGGATCGTCGCGATAATTGGTGTGCAGATAGCCGTTGGTGAAGTTCGCGGCGTAGCACAGCCATGCGGAACGGCCATCCTTGACAATGAACTTCGAGGGGATGTTGACGAAGTACCCTTGCTCCCCGAAATGCCGCATATAGACCACGAGTTTCCACGGACCGGTAATGTGGTCGGACTCCAGAATGTAAGTGTTGAATCTTGAAATCGTGTTTCCGCCGTCGGTAATCACCAGCAGGTATTTCTTCAGGGGCGCGTCGTAGGTCATGGTGACGCACCCGGCGTTGTTGTTCCAATCCACCAGCGGTTTGATCCTGGAGAAATCCCGCGTCCAGATGGCGTGCCCGGAAGCATCATGGCCGCCGAAGAATTCATATTTCGAGGCGTCGTTCATGTTCTGAATGCCTGGCGTGACGCGCGCCATGTAGATCTGGTCGGCGGTAATCCAACTGAGGTTGGCGTCTCTTGGCTTGGGGTCGGGGTCGGCGGCGCCCTGGCCTACCAGATAGGCTTTGCCGTCGGGTGAACACTGCATATTCCTTCCAAAGTCCACGAAATGCGGCGCGCCCATCTTCACCTTTCCGCCCGGCTTCTCCGGCTCACCCAAGAGCGGCTGAGAAGGCGTATGCGGCGTGTCGTGCCAGGTCTTGCCGAAATCAGTCGAGTATCGGAAACCCACGAAAGGTCCGAGCACATCCCAGTTAAGCCCTTTGCCAGGGGTCTCGATGAGGCAATAGGTGCCGTAGTACCACACCCCGTTGTACACGAGGCTGCCGCAGGGATAGCGCCCTCCGTACGGCGCCGGGTTTCCTGGATAGACGCCCACATTGATGATCTTGAGGTTCAGCGGATCGTCGCCGACGATGGTGGCGTGGCCGGTCGTCGCTTTCTCACCACCGGAGCCCGACTTGACATCGCCGACGCTACCGTCGGTCCAGGGTGAGTACATGTTGCCGTCAGAGGCCCACGACGGATACCAGGTGTCCGCATTGGCGTAACGAATGTGCCTGCCGGTGAAGGCAATGCCCACAATCGAGTGCGAAGGTTCGAAGGGACAGTCTGAGGGCGGCTGGGAAGGCCAGACGCGGTAGGTTGTCTCCGCTCCTGCCGCCAGCCCAAGCCCCACCATAACCGCGATCAATAGCTTTATGCGCATGCTCGTATCCTCACTTTTTGCACAGGATTGTAACGCAATTCCCGCTCTGTAGCACTGGGCGCCAACTTCATCGCGCAGCCCCAAGAAAAGCAGATCCTTCGCTCCGCTCAGGATGACATGTCATTCTGAGCGGAGCGAAGAATCTGCTTTTGGTTGCACCTCGGGCCGCGCTGTACTACTAACCGCAAACTTCTTTCCGTGCCGCGAAGAAAAGATCCACCACGGAGATCACAGAGACCACAGAGGCGAATACTCATAGTCTCTTCTCCGTGACCTCCGTGGCCTCTGTGGTGGGGTGTTTCTTGGGTTGCGAGAGGTCGAGAATCTCATCTGCGAGCTTCTTGACGAAGTAGCGGTCGTGGGAAACAAACAGGACAGTTCCCGGGAAACGCAAGAGCGCATCCTCCACCGCTTCGCGCGTTTCGATGTCGAGGTGGTTGGTGAGTTCATCGAGAAGCAGGAAATCAGCTCCACTAACGAGCAGCCTCGCCAATGCCACCTTGGCGCGTTCTCCGGCGCTCATCTTCCGGAGGGCGCGCGTCGCCTCTTCTCCCCGCAGGCGCAGGCAGCCGAGGATGGTCCGCACCCACGTCTCATCAGGATGAACTTCCAGGCATAGCTCCAGAGGCGATCTCGAATCATCCAGATTCTCGCCCTCTTGGGCATAGTAACCCCGCCGGATTTTGGCGCCGAACTGCGCCGTGCCCGCGTCGGCTGTCTCTTGACCCAGCAAGATGCGGAAGAGCGTCGATTTGCCGCAACCGTTTGGGCCCAGGATCGCCCAGCGCGCTCCCGACTGAACATAGAAGCTCAGGTCCTGAAACAGGGGCTTGCCGTCAAAAGCCTTGCTGAGGCCCTCCACGCGCAGGGCCACACCGCTCCTCCGGGCAACATTGGGAAAGTCCAGCGGTGGGATGGGCTCCTCTCGAAAGGGCTTTTCCGCCGGGGGCTGGTGAACCGTCCTTTCGCGTAGGATGCGCGCGGTGCGAGCCACCTTGGCGGCTTTGTGGGCGTAGAAGTCTTTGCTTGCTCGGACACCGCTGGGCGCTTTGGCCACCCGGCGAGCCAGCGCCAGGCGCCGCTCGGCAGCCCGGCGAGTGGCCGCAGCCCGCCGCTCGCGCACGGTGAAACGTTCCTGGGCTTGTGACTCCCGCAGGGCGCGCTGTGCGGCGTAGAAATCGTAATTGCCTTCGTAAACCACCAATTCCTGGCGTCGTAACTCGAAGGTGCGCGTGGTGGCGCGGTTGAGGAAAGCGCGGTCGTGTGACACCACGAGATAGGCGATCTGGAGATGAGCGAGATATTCCTCCAACCATGCTCGTGCGGCGATGTCGAGATGATTGGTGGGCTCGTCAATGAGCAGGAGATCGGCGGGGGCAAGCAGCAGCTTGGCGAGTTCGGCGAGAGCGCGCTGGCCGCTGGAGAGACGGACCATCGGCAAATCCCGCTCGCGAGCACGGAACCCAAGTCCGTCCAGAACCTTCACAGCTTCGGATTCAAGCCGAAATCCGCCTTGCTCCTCGAAGGCGCTCAGCAGCCCGGCATAGCGGCAGGCCCGGTCGTCGTCATCCAACTGCGACTCGAGGCGCCGGATTTCATGGTGGAGTTCTGCCAAGCCGGGATTCGCCCTTAGGACGTAAGTTCCAAGCGCCTCCTCCCCGGCTGTGGCGCTCTGCTGCGCAACATAACTGACCCGGAGTTGTTGACGCCGCGCGACGGCGCCCGAGTGTGGCTCGAATTCTCCCGCAAGAATGCGCAGAAGCGTCGACTTGCCCGCCCCATTGGGACCGACGAGCCCAATTTGGTCACCGGGATTGATTTCAAACGAGACCTTCAGGAAAAGCGCGTCGGATTGAGAAGGATATCGGAAGCCAAGATCGGCAGCATTGAGCAAAGACATTCTCTCCTCCAGCAAAACACAAGTGAGCCGCCCCCGCTTTTCCGGGGACAACTCTCGTTCGAATCGAGGACTGCGAATGTCTTTACAGTTTCAAGCCAATCTACTCCGTGCGGTGAAGTAACGTAACAACCAATCCGATTGTAACTGAAACGTTGCCAGCCCACAAGAGCGGTTCGGCAGCGGTGTCTTTTGCGAGAGATGGGCGCTCCAAGCCGCAGTCATTCCCGCGAAGGCGGGAATCCACTCGCCAAACCCTCGGGAATCCGCTGCCGGCAGGCTGGATTCCCGCCTTCGCGGGAATGACCAGCGTTGGGTGGGGGATACGATTCCAAATGACACCACTACCGCCGGTTCAACCACCAGTCTTTCAATCGGCAATCGCCAATCACCAATCGGCAATCGACAATCATCAATCGGCAATCTCTTAGGCCACCGCGGGCCGGGGGGTCGTCTCGAGGCTCGCAATGGCCAGCGTTGCCGGCTCCAGCCCGGGGGAGGAAGCTCGGAGCCGCATTTCGCCCGGCTCCTTGGCCGACTGCACAATGACCATGCAAAGCCCATTGAAGGCCCGGCGTTTGTGGGCCTTATCCGGCTCGTGGCTGCTCGGATCGCCATTGCCCACCCCGATGATTTTGCCCGGGCCAGAAAGCTCGAACACGATCTCGTTATCAGCCACCGGCACGATGCGGCCCTCGTGATCCAGCACCTGCACCTCGACCAGCGAAACGTCCTGCCCATCCGCCAGGATCCGGGGCCGGTCCGGCCGAAAAAGGATCTTGGCAGGCCCCCCAGCCGTTTCCCTTCTGGCCACCAACACCTGTTGACCCCCTTTGTACCCCCGAGCTTCAAGCGTGCCCGGCTTGTAGACGACCTTCCAGGCCACATGCGAATAGCGAGGCACCTCCTTGACTCCCAGGCTCGCTCCGTTCAACAACAGTTCGACCTTCTCGAGGTTACTGTGGCACCACACCTCGATTTCCTGCCCCTCTTTGCCCGGCCAGTTCCAGTGTGGAAACAGGTGCAGCACCGGCTTATCGCTCCACCACGCTTGATAGTAGTAATAGTTGTCCTTCGGGAAGCCGCAGGTATCCAGAATCCCAAAATGGGAGTTGATGCAGGGCCACTCGTACGGTGTGGGTTCGCCGCGATAGTCGAAGCCGGTCCAGACGAAGCCCCCGCACAAGAAAGGCCGCTCGGCGTAAATCTTCCACCACTCCTCCGCCGTGGAAGCCCACTCGGGAAAGTTCACGTCATAAGCGCTGACGTACCCTTGCTCTTTGTCGTTGGCATAGATCCCGCGCGTCGAGACCGTGCTCCCGACTTCGGTGCCGATGGTAGGCTGCTTTGGAAACCGCCCATGGAAATCGTCAATCTGCTTGCCGTGCTTGTAATTAAAGCCTTGGACATCGACCACTCCTGAGACTCCTTGGCCCCAGGCGTCGTCCATGGCCGTAGTGACGGGGCGGTCCGGGTCGAGGCGGTGCACCAGGCGCTTCATGGTTGCGACCACGCGCGCGGCGCGCTCGGTCCCTTGCTGCGGCTCCTCGTTCGCCAGCGACCAGATAATCACGCTGGGGTGATTGCGGTCGCGGCGAACCAATGTCTCCAGATCGCCCAAGGCCTGCGCATCCGTCGACATCCTCCGAGTCTCGTCCATCACCAGCATCCCGAGCTCGTCGCAGGCGTCCAGCAATTCGGATGTGGGCGCGTTGTGCGAAGTGCGATAGCCGTTCACCCCCATTTCCTTCAGCTTCTCGATGCGGTAGTACTGAATGCGGTCCGGCAGGGCTGAGCCCACGCCGGCATGATCCTGATGATTGCAGGTGCCTTTGATCTTCACCGGCTCGCCATTCAAGAAGAATCCTTCGTCGGGGTCGAAGCGGATCGTGCGGATGCCAAACGTTGTCGTGTGCTGGTCGGTTGCTCGGCCGCTGTACGCATCCTGTACCGTGCTCACGACGCGATACAGATTCGGCTCTGCGAGGGACCACAAGAGTGGATGCTGGACCTCAGTCTCACTCCCCAACGTCAACGTTGTCCCTGGATCGACCCACATGGAGTGCGTTTCAGCGGTGGCCACCACGTTACCGTTCTTGTCCACGACACGCGAGGCGAGATTGATGGTTTTCCGTTCCGCGGCCTGGTTCTCAACTTCGGTGCTGATCGTTACCGTCGCAGCGTCGCCGTGGACTTGCGATCGCACAAAGGTCCCCCAATGCGCGATGTGGAGCGGATCGGTCTTGACCAGCCAGACGTGACGGTAGATGCCCGCGCCCTCGTAAAACCACCCTTCGCCTTGCGTCGCGTCCACGCGCACCACCAGCACATTCTTGCCTCCGTAATTGAGCAAGTCCGTTACTTCACAACTGAGAGGAGAGTACCCGCTCATATGCCGCCCCAGGAAAAAACCGTTAAGCGCCACCAGGCAGTCGCGGAAGACGCCGTCGAACTGGATGGACAGCCGCTTGCCGAGATCGCCCTGAGGAATCTCGAAAACCCGCCGATACCACCCGATGCTCGTCGCCGGGTAAGCCCGATCCAGCGGCTTGGAGCCGTGATCGATTATTCCGGGGTCGTCTTCGAATTCCAGTTCCACCGCCCAGTCGTGCGGAAGGTCGACAGCGCGCCACTTGCTGTCGTCGAAATTTTCGTTCGAAGGCTCGAAGAGGTCGCCGGATTTGGAGAATACCCCGGAGCCTCCGTAGCCGAAGTCTTGCGCCGGGTCGCAGGCATGCCCGAGATGGAATCGCCATCCAAAGTCCAGCAGAAGCCGCTCGCGGGGGCTGAGGTGGGGGCTGCTGGGGTTGTCTTCCGGCGGCCGCGCCGATGGGCTTGGGCTGGATAACCCCGCGGTCGTGGCCGGGATTGCGGATGTGATTCCCGCCGAAACCGCAACGCCGCTTTTCAATACCTCACGTCTGGTCCATTTACGCATCTCTCCACCTCCCTATTCAGGAATCAATACGTCATGATGGCGGCGAGTATTATACGCTCTGTCGGCGGCCAGCCACACTGGTCACTTACCGGGGATCTTCACCCGCCAGGGCGTGATGCACAAGGTCGGCGAGGGCCCGAATGAAGGGCGGCGAGTCATTCAAGCCCTTCGTCACTTGGAATCGTTGGATGCACAGGCGCTCGGCTAACTCGCGCGCTTCGATATCCAATTCGTAAAGCGTTTCGACGTGGTCGGACACGAAGGAAATCGGCGCCACGAGAACTCGCTCGCTGCGATTGGAGGCAAGAGTCTGAAGGGCCTCGTGAAGGGAAGGACCTAGCCATCGGCCCGGACCGGAGCGACTCTGGTAGCAAAGGCTGTGTGGGTTCGGCCACGCCCCCCGCTCCTTGACCAGTCTCACCGTTGCTTCGATCTGTGCCTGATAGGGATCGCCGGTCTTGATGATGCTCTCCGGCACTCCGTGGGCGCTGAAGAGCAAATGAACATCTGAAGGAAAGTGCAGGGCGGATCCATTCGTCTTCCGAAACTGCTCGAGGCCTTCGTTTATGCGTTCGACGATGGCTTCAATGTAAAGAGGGTGGGTGTGGTAGTCGCGGACGACTTTCACATCGACCGGGTGGCCGGGCGGGAACTTGCGCTCCCACTCGTTCAGACTGCTGCCCGTGGTGACCACCGAGTATTGGGGATACAAAGGCAGAAGCACAAGTCTGTGGAGTTGATGTTCCCGAACCTTGTGGACAGCTTCCTCCGTGAGTGGATGCCAGTAACGCATGGCGACGAAAACATGTGCCTCGAGAGAATTGCGCAACTCGCTCTCGAGCCGGCGGGCCTGGAGCTCCGTCAACTCGCGGATCGGAGACCGGCCACCAATCTGGGCATAGTGTTTTTGCACTCGCTTGGCACGCCGCGCTGATACAAGCCGAGCCAGCGGCTCGCGGGCCAGCCGGGCAAACGGGAAGTCGATAATATCCGGATCGCAGAAGAGGTTATAGAGGAAAGGCTCCACCGCCTCGAGAGAGTCCGGCCCACCCAACTGGAAGAGGACTACCCCTACCCTTTCCCTGCTTTCTGCCTTAATTGGACTCACTTTGGGCCCTGCTTTCTAATATCCTACACAGACCGGCCCTCGGAGGGCAAGTTGCGTTGTAGGGGCGGCCCTTGTGGCCGCCCTGGGGCAACCACACCGCGCCTGCGGGATATGGAAGCGATAACGTCGGACAATATGTCACTGGCAGGCGTCCCCTCTTGCTTTGGCGAGCTTTAACCTACTTTCTTTTCAACAGCATTCCCCCAATAAATGACTAAGTACCTTTATTTTCATGCACATTCCCGCTTCGTTTCGTCAATTTCAAAGCAGGATTCAGGATTCGGGATCCAGGGGCTGCGCTTGTCGCCTTCCCCGAATCCTGAATCCCAACACCTGGCACCTGACACCTGGAACCTGCTTTTAGGATCCCTTCCAACCGGCAAGGCGGCTGACCTGGCATACCTCCAGCATTCTAGGCTATCATATTCCCCGCCGTGTGTCAAGGCTAAAGTTCGGGAGTCCGGATTCAGCGGCCAGAAGGCAGTGGGCGGAGAGCAGTCGGCAGTAGGCAGCCAGCGCATCGCCAAGTGTGTCTGCCCTCTCCCAAGGGGAGAGGGTGGACCGCGACGGCGCTTTCACCAGCCGTCGCGGGCCGGGTGAGGGGTCAGTTGCAGTTATTTGTCTCAAATCTCTGCTTCTCTGCATCTCCGCGCGAGTTCAATTGTTTTCTTACGACTTCACCCGCAGGGGAAGTTATCAAGTCTTATTAAGTTCTATTTGGGATGAGGGATGATGTTCAAAATGAGGTAGGTGTCACCAGTGATGAGGAAATAGAAGCGCCAGCCACGGTTTACGCGGGCCTGCCAGATGTTGCGGGACTCATCGTGTTTCTTGGCGCGCAAGGAGGGGCGGCGGAAGTTCTCTAGCAGCAGTTTCACTTGTTTGTCGAATGCTATCTGGGCGGCGGGGGGAGCCTCAGTGTAGTCCTTTACGGCGGCGGCCGTCAGTAGGCGTTTCATCGGGCACTGGGTTTAACAGATGGGGTTTTCTTTGGTTGGGCTTTCTTGGCTTCGCCATGGAGAAACGCGACCATCTCTTCGTGGGACTCGAAAGGCCCGTACGTGCGGCCTCTCTCCGCCTGCTCCAAGGACTCAGCGAGGCGGGCATCGATGACCCGGCGCTGGGCAGGCGTGTATTCACGGTCGACGATCATCTTTGGGGTGAGGACGATCTTGCCCCTTTCCGCTTTGGCTTCCACCAAGTCGCCATCAGCCAGGCCCACCTGGATGCGAAGCCGGGTGGGAATGGTTACTTGGCCCTTGCGCTGCACTTTAACGATGGTGCTCATGGCAATCAACTTCCGGAAGTCAGAAATACAGACTTCCTGAAATGAAGGATAGCGGCTTGCTGAAGAGGTGTCAAGGGCAGTGAACACAGCGGTAAGCGCGACCCCCGGTGCTCTTCCCCACCTTCCGTCTATCACCAAGAATCTGGTCTTTCACTTCCTGAATCCTGACTCCTGAACCCTGAACCCTGGCATGGGCACGGGGGCAGATTCAGATCCGACAAGTCCTGGGTCAGGTTAAAGGTTCGCAGCGCTTCGATCAATCGAGTCCGACAAGCCCCACAGGAAGACGGAACAGCGACCGGATTCAAATCTTCATCCCAGAGGCCAACCGTCACGGGACCCATGCCGGCCAGACGCACCGCTGCCTCCTTAACCAGCCAGAGCGAGGGGGGCGTATACGCGCCGGAAGCATATTCCAAGGCCAGCCGTGTTTCCGGCACGACGAATGTCGGCTCGAGGGCAATCCTGGCATGCACCTGGGACGCGGCAGCCACCCGGTAAACGTATTCACCGGCGTTGACCACGTCGCGAAGCGCGTCGGCATCGCTCAACTCACACGGCTTGAGCATCACGTAGGCGAGGAGGTCAATTCTCAGCTGGGCGAGAACCTCAACAACTCGTTCAAAGTCAGCGCGAGAGAACCCTTTGCGCAAAAGTCCTTCACGAATCGAGTCATCGTATGCGTCCAGACCGATGCCAACTTCGAGAGCCAAATCACCGCCTGCTCGCCGGATTGCGCTGCTAAGAGGAGTCAACTTCTCGGAACGAACATACTCCGGCCGAGACTCGATGACCAGGAGGCGAACTGTTTCGCGTTGCGCACAGGTTCTCAAGATTGCGAGACGAGCGTCAGGCGGGACTTCCGCGTCGTTCAAAAAGTTGCCCGAGTTGAAGATGTCTATCTCTCGAATCTGCGGAAGATCTGCTTCATGGGCAGCCAAGGCTGCTTCCATCTGCGCGATGTATTCCTCGGTTGTTACCTTGGCGCCTTCTGAAGTCAAGTGCCGGAAGCCACAGAAACTACAGCCTCCTCCGGGCTTCCGATCGTAGGTGCAGCCAGGCGAGCGGAGAATCAGCATCAGTCGCTGGCTGGGCACTCCCCGAACCCAAGCGGGTACGACCATGGTGGCAGTTGGCCTGCGGTGGTCGGGCATCTCCGGATTGAGGGCCATTGGGTACGTCGTCGGGTCCATCCAGGATTCAGGATTCAGGGGCCGCCCTTGTCGCACCCCACCGTCTTCCCACGCCTTATAAACTATCACACCTCTAGCCTCGTGTCAAGGCTGAAGTTCAGGATTCAGGATTCAGCAGTCAGAAGGCAGTAGGCAGTAAGCAGCAGGCGGTAGACAGAGAGCAGTAGGCAGTCGGCAGAGGGCAGTCGGCAGAGGGCAGTCGGCAGCCGGCAGTGAGCAGAAGGCTGAAGGCGGAAAGCAGATACTCTTCATTCTGACTTCTGACTCCTGACTCCTGACTCCTGAATCCTGCCACCTGGAACCTGCTCTTCCGTCCCCAGTCCCTAGCCCCCAGCCCCCTCACCTGGCACCTGCCACCTGGAACCTGCTCTTCCGCCCCCAGTCCCCAGCCCCCAGCCCCTAGTCCCCAGCCCCCAGCCCCTAGTCCCCAGCGTGCGGAATGAAAACGCGAGCGGGCGCGGCCAAGTGGACGCCAGGAACTTCGGTGGTAACGCGCAGTTGGTGGTAGCCCGCCTTGGGCGCTGGTAACGTCTGGAAGGTTAGCACATATTGGTGGCCCAGGTCGTTCGCAAATTGACTCAAATAGGGCGCGAAAGCCACCGGTGTGTGCGTCCCCTCGAAGTAGGATTGACCCCCGGTTTCAGAGCTCAAACGCGCCAAGCAGCCTTGCCCGTAATTGAGAAGCGCCCCATTCTGTTCCAGAGCGCGAGCCCCTCGAGCAAAAATCGTGTAGATGAGAACGTTGGCGCTTTGTGCCAAGTCGATCGCACGCTGCAACTGCATGTTCAGCGCGGGCTGCGACTCTTCGAATCCCTGATTGATATCTATGCCATCGCTAATCAGCAATAGCTCGTGGCGATTGCCGTCCTGGGGCCAATTCTTCACCACATCTGCCGCCGAGTCGTAGATGCTGCCCCCAGCCATCATGGAGCCCACAGGAAGGCGCAGGGCTTTCGCTGCCAGCCTGTAGTCAGTGGTGAAGTCCTGAACTGCTTTAATTCCCCCATTGAATGCGTAGGCAACCCGTAGCCGCGTGCCGGCGGGCAAGGTTTGGAAGAAATCCGCCAGATTCTTGAACTGTAAACTCACATTATCCCCGATCGAATCATCAACGAGGAGGGTCAAGTCCAGCGGGCTCGACTGCGCTGTTGCGGGAACCCACGAAACCACCGGCCGGCCCTTGTTGTCCTCAAAAACCCTAACGTCGTCAGCGCTGACGACGGGAAAGGCGCCGGACTTGTGGGCCTGGATGGTCACGATGACCTGCGCCGTGTTGGTAGGCGCGGGGCCCGCTCCCCCAGCGCCGAGTGTAGTAAGCACGCTCAGGAGTCCTGCCGCCAAAGCACCCACCCCGCATCGAACTGAGCAACTTCTCATAGCCCCTCCCCAGGGCCTGATGCCCTGTCTCCTAATACCTTCGATGCCTGCGCAAATGACCAACGTTGCTCGGGCAGCAAGGTCGGCTGCGAGTTTGGGTTCTTGTTTGTCGGCTAGCTAACCGAGCGATCCAGGCCCCTTCTCTTTCACCACATGCCCCGGGCAATGGAGAACCTGGAGGGGAGTGCACGGCGTTTGTCCCCGAAGCCCACGGATGGCGAGCCACCCAAGTTTCTCGCGGGTGGCGGTTGGCGCACACATGGCAAGACGCTCGATGTCTGCGGAACGCGCGGCGAGAACCCGCGTCGCTGGAAAAAGGTAGCGCAAGGCTCGCTCTCCAGCCTTGCGGCTTTTCCACCGCGCCGTGATTTTGGCGGCGCGGATTCGCATTATTTGTATCCTGTGCTCGATTCTTGACGACGCGGCCTGGATGCTCTCAGAAACCCTATTCGGCGGGGGGCCAAGCCTGAAGGGGATTGGCCTCTTGGCGGCGCGGCGAGAACCCGCGTCGCTGGAAAAAAGTAGCGCAAGGCTCGCTCTCCAGCCTTGCGGCTTTTCCACCGCCCCGTGATTTTGGCGGCGCGGATTCGCGTTATGCGTATCCTGTGGCCTGTCCCCAGTTCTTGACGGCCCGGCCCGTGATAATTCGGATTACCTTGTCTGCGACGCGGAAAGAGCCCGCGTCGCTGGAAGAGCCGCAGAGCCTGCCCTGAGCGGAGCGAAGGGGCGGGACTGCGGGCCCTGCGCTACAAGCGGGCCTCATCATCGGAGGGCAGTTCCAGCCGATCGATCTCCAGGGGGATTTCCCCCTTGCCACCGAAGCAGCGGAAACTCGACCACGGCCAGTCTTCCGGCCTTGTCACCAGCCCTCTTTCCACAGGATTGAAGTGCATGTAATGCAAGGTGTCCTTGTATTGCTTTACCGTCCACATGATCTCATCGAAATAGCGGGGTTGCCAAACGGCTCCTCGCCTGCCGCGCCTCGAGTTGACGCGCCGCATCGAAGCCACCTTTACCGCATCCATCACTTGCGGCAGAGTGTCATTCTCGGCGGGAACAATCAGGGCGTGCCAGTGGTCCGGCATGAAAACGTACCCTGTGAGGAGATACGCCCGGCGCGTGCGTGCGCCCCTGATCGCCTCCGCCAAGCAGGCAAAGTCCGCGTCAACAAAGGGCAACCGGGTTCGCAGGAGGTTGCAGGTCACGAAGAAAACCTTTCCTGAGGTCAGCAACCGGCGCAAGCGCGACATAGGATGAATTGTAGCGCAAGGCTCGCTTTCCAGCCCGCCGATCTTAATGGCGGGCGGCTTTTCCACCGCGCCGTGGTTTTGACGGCGCGGATTCGCGTTATTTGTATCCTGTAACCTGTGCCGGTTCTTGACCGCGCGGCCTGGGTGCTCTCCGAAACCGTGTTCGGCACGGGGCCAAGGTCAAACGGATTGTCTTCTTTGCGGCGCGGCAAGAACCCGCGCCGCTGGAAGAGCCGCAGGGCCGGACTGCGGGCCCTGCGCTACAAGCGGGCTTTTCCAACGCGTCGTGATTTTGGCGGCGCGGATTCGCGTTATTTGTATCCTGTAACCTGTGCCGGTCCTTGATGGCGCGGCCTGGAGGCGCACAGAAACCCCATTCGCCGCGGGGTCAAGCCGAAACGGATTGTCCTCTTTGCGACGCGGCAAGGACCCGCGTCGCTGGAAGGGCCGCAGGGCCGGACCGCGGGCCCTGCGCTACCGACGCCGAGTCGAAGAGGCGCGTGCGATCCCCGGTGCTCTTCCCCACCCACCAAGACAGTCGACAGTCAACGGTCAAGAGTCGAAGGTTGGCTGCGGCTGTTCCCCATCCGCCACCTACCGTCTACCACTTGGAATCTGGTCTTTTCCTGACTCCTGAATCCCGAATCCTGAATCCAGTAGCCAGTAGGCAGTCGGCAGTAAGCAGAAGGCAGAAAGCGGTGGCCAGAAGTAGGAAGGCGGCTCGCAATCCGCAATTGACAATTCACAATTCAGCATTGCTCTAGCGCAGCGCGTCTAACGCTTCTTTACATTGGGCGTCCCCGGCCGCCTGCGCCTGAGCGAGCCTCTGCCCCCGGCGGATTTCTAATGCCTGGAGGGGTCAAATCCGAAGCTCGTGTAGCCCCCCTTGCACTCGCCCACCCGCCAGCGCCTTTCGACTCGCGAATTCCGGTTCAAGGCCACACAAAATGCAGTTTTTTGGTCACTTTTTGGGGCTTGATTGGAGTTCGTTTGCACTCAAAAACCAGTTCGTTTTGAGCGTTTTAAAATGCTAAGTCATTTGTTTGCAAGAGATGGCTAGGTTCGTTTCGTCAAAATAACATCTTTTTACCGTTTTCCCCGCCTTCTTCCCCCTTGCCGAAAACCGAAAATCGAAAGTCGAAAATCGAAAGTGGAGAGTCGGAAACTCCAGTGACTACTGACAACTGCCGCCGCGCTCTTGCGACGACGTTCATAGGCTACCGTAAGTCGGTGGGCGTGTCAAGAAAAAAGTGCAGGGGACAAAAAGGTAGGTACCAGGCGTCAGGGGCCAGGCTACGGGAGGCCTGAGAATGTAAAGACGTCTATGACGCACAACACTAGCGCCTGCCCAGCACCCCAGTCCCCAGCCCCTAGCCCCTGTTCACCGTCACTCAGCCTTCGGCTCGTTAACTGTTCTTTCCAAGGCGGCAAGCCCTGCCATGATCTGGTCGAAACCCGGTACGGCTCCGAAGAGCATTCCCCGCATGTCCCGGTAATCCCGCTGCAGTTCATCAAGATGATGTTGTGGCGGGAGTAATCGCCTTCTGTTCGTTGGGCACCCACGCTGCCAGAGGCCCGATCTCAAGACAGTTCTGCTCTATCCTTTTCCGGGCGGCATGCCATGTCACGCATGGCGTGGCTCCTCCTCTTCCGCCAGCCGCTTGACGATCTCATAGACCCACGACGTGGCGTACCGAGCTTCCCGGATGGCGCGAACTCGTTCCTTTCTGTCGAACTTCACCCGGAGCGTGGCGATGACCGAATCGTCGATGCGGTTTTGCCCTAAGGTTTTGAGAGCTTGCACAAGCAAGGCTGTTTTCGGTGAGAGAACGGTTGTTTCCTTATTTGTCCGGTGTTTGAACGCGAGTGTCCCGCCCTGCCATTCATAGGTTTTCGATGGGCCGTCGCTGAAGTACTGCCATTGGGCGGGCACCTGCGTTGACAGCCCGAGGAGATTCAATGCCGTATCGCCGGCGGGCAGGATCGTCCACCCCTGAGCACGCGCTAGGGCTCTGGCGATGGCGTCCGGGGACGGACTAGCCGGGGCATTGAGCAGGGCGCTGAAAGCTGGATAGTCATAGACCCCGCGCATGAGACGGCGGATTGTCCCTTCCTCCGCAAACCGGCCAAGCGCTTGTCTTACCGCCTCATGGCTTGCAAGGTCAAGGAAGTCCTTTGGGGTAAAGACGCTACCCCTACCATTGCCGTATATCCTCGCAAGTATTTGTCCTGCTATATCTTGGGTCATAGTAAATCCCTTTTTTTGTCACGAATAATAGGTATTTTTCGTGACATCAGCGACCCCAGTTTACCACCTTCCAGCCTCACATGGTCAAAGGCTGCGCACGTTCTCCAGGCCATGCTGCTGGAGGAGTGCGGTGAGGTTTTTTTGGCAGTAAGCAGAAGGCAGAAAGCGGAGGGCATAAGGCGGTTAGCGAAAAGCAGATGGCCTTCATCCTGACTCCTGACTCCTGAATCCTGACTCCTGACCTCTGACACCTGGCCCCTGACACCTGGTACCTGTTCTTCCCCTTCCCGAATCCTGAATGCAGTAGGCAGTCGGCAGTAAGCAGAAGGCAGAAAGCAGTGGCCAGGAGTAGGAAGGCGGTTCACAATCCGTAATTGACAATTCGGAATTCAGCATTGCCCTAGCGCCTGCCCCAGCACCCAGTCCCCAGTCCCCAGCCCCTAGCCCCTGTTACCTGACACCTGGCCCCTGAAACCTGGCACCTGCTCTTCCCCTTCCCTCAGCCTCAAGCGGAATCAGCATGCCGCAGGCCCGCCACGGCCTACGGTCCGCCGATCTTAATGGTGGGCGGGTCTGCGGCAACCGCGAATCGGCCTTGACAACAGGGACTCTCCCGTTCTTAGCTACAGATAGGCCACTATGTTTAAAGCCAGGACGGAGAGAATCCAAAAACTCGCGGAGAAGTACCTCCAGCGCATTCAACCTGCAACTCGCCCGACATCCTGAAGAATTTCATTCGGGCGCCACTCTTGAGGACGCTCCGGCTAGAAGCCATTGAGTACCTCAACAACCAACTGCGGGAGCTCAACCGGCGAGGCTGGAGGTATCTGGAAGACCGGAAGTGCAATTTCGACGTGGAGATCGGGAGGGGCATGCTCGTCGATTACGCCGCGCATGGCATCGAAAACTTCGTTCTTTGGAGCGGGGACAGCGACTTTGCTGATCCCCTCCGGCAACTGATCGATGATGGTATGAAGGCGTCCGTCTTTGCGACCGCGAGGAGAGTCGCCGCGAGGTTGGTGAACTCGTGAAACGAGGTCTCTTCATTCACGACATTCAGAAGATACGGAACTTCGTCTGTTGGAAGCGAGAGATTGAGCCAGGGGCGGAAGGTAAGTTACCCTAGAAATGCAAAGGGGACTTCTTGCGAAGCCCCCAAGCCATAGAATTCGTCGCTTATCCAGCCATCACTAATTATAACACCCTGCCGGCCGCTGTCGATACTTTTCCTGAGGGCTTTTCCTGAGGGCTGATCGCTGGAAAAATGTAGCGCAAGGCTCGCTCTCCAGCCCGCCGATCTTGATGGCGGGCGGCTTTTCTACCGCGCCGTGATTCTGGCGGCGCGGATTCGCGTTATTTGTACCCTGTAACCTGTGCCGGTTCTTGACCGCGCGGCGTGGATGCTCTCAGAAACCCTATTCGGCACGGGGCCAAGCTGAAACGGATTGTCCTCCTTGCGACGCGGCAAGAACCCGCGCCGCTGGAAGAGCCGCAGGGCCGGACCGCGGGCCCTGCGGTACAAGCGGGCTCCTTTTCATGGCCCTTACGGTTTTCCAAGTGAGTTCGACCCCGAGCCGGCTCCTTCCGACTGGGCCTGATAGGTCATCGCGAAATTGGAATCGCTGAGCCATTTCTTAAACGCCGGGTTCTCGCTGAACTGTCTATACAGTTCCGTGTGGTCGGTCAAAAGCTCAAGGATGACGCGCTGTAGCGCGATGTCATGTTCGATGCGCGCGTTCTGCTTGTCGGAGTTCTTCATGGCGTTCTGATACGCCTTGTCTGCGGCGACCTTGGTCGGGATTTCCTCAGCAATGACCTTGCGGATCTTGTCCTCGTCCTTCCAGTCAATGTTGCCGAACTGCTCGTTGAATGCCTTAATAATGTTGGAGAGCAGATCCAGTTCCGGCTCAGGCACCCGCCCGCCACCCGAGGTCGGCACGGGCCCGATCTCCGAGTCTTCGTCAGGGAGCGCAATCTTCACGGCCGCCTGCACCTCGACGCGATAGCTGTCCATATCAATCGCTTCGAGAATCCCCTTCGAGAGGTCGTCCTCTACCGGGGCAGGGAGCTTAGGTATCAGAAAGTTCAGGAAGATCGAGAGTTTTTCCCACGCCGCAATGCTGTACGCCAGCACGGATGCCAGGAAGCCGTACGTTCGGACGAACGCCTTAGCTTTGCCCTTGAAATCAACCTGGCCGTCCTCGTCAAGGGTCTGCAAGTACACAGCTACGCAAGCGTCCAATATCGGATCGAGCTTGTCGCGGTCCGCTCCATGGAGGTACAGCCCCACCAGTTCCTCCTCTTGCTTCCAACTGTACACCTGACGGCCGTCCAGGCTGGCTTTCAGATCGTGGAGCTTATTCGGGTCGGTTTCTTCGCTGAGGATCGTGGTCCGGTAATAGTCGGCAAACGCCGCCTGAATCGTGTCGACGTCATTTTGGAAGTCGAGTACGAACGTGTCGTGCTTCTTAGGGCGTGCTCGATTGAGGCGCGAAAGAGTCTGCACGGCCTTGATCCCGGAGAGCGGCTTATCCACGTACATGGTGTGCAGCAACGGCTCGTCATAGCCGGTCTGAAACTTGTCTGCCACAATCAAGAACCGATACGGTTCTTGCCGGAATGTCTCCGCGATCTTGTTACTAGGGAACCCGTTGAGCGAGGCCTCAGTTACGTTGTGACCGTCGTACTCATGCTCTCCTGAAAAAGCGACAATCGCCTCGTACGGGCTCTTGCGCTCCTTCAGGTAGGCCTGAAAAGCATGGAAATACTGAATGGCCCGGTGGATGCCGCTGGTGACCACCATCGCCCGCGCCTGCCCGCCGATCTTCTGCCTGGCCGCCACTTGATTGTGGAAGTGATCCACCATGATCTCCGCCTTCTCGCGGATGGCGTGTTCGTGCGATTCCACGAAGCGGCGCAACTTCTTCTGGGCCTTCCTGACATCGAACTCCGGGTCGTCCTCGACCTTCTTCATCAGCCGATAGTAGCTGTCCACCGGAGTGTAATTCTCCAGCACGTCGAGGATGAAACCTTCCTGGATCGCCTGCTTCATCGTGTAGCTGTCAAATGGATGATGCTTGACCTTGTCCCCGCTGGGCGCCGGCGCACCGAACAGCTCCAGCGTCTTGTTCTTGGGCGTGGCGGTAAAAGCAAAATAGCTGGCGTTGGGAAGCATTTTGCGGGCCCCCATGATCCGGTTGATTGCATCCTCGGTGGATTCCTCCTCTTCTTCCCCGCCTCCCTCGGCCAGCGCGATATTCATCTTCGCCGCCGCCCGTCCGCCCTGGCTGGAGTGCGCTTCGTCAATGATGATCGCGAACTTGCGTCCCCGATGCTCGTCCCCTATTTCGTCGAGAATAAATGGGAACTTCTGAACCGTGGTGATGATGATTTTCTTTCCGTCTTCCAGGAACCGGCGGAGGTCGCCGGAGTGCTCGGCGTGGCCAACGGTGGCCGATACCTGCGCGAACTGCTTGATAGTGTCTTTAATTTGTTTGTCGAGCACCCTCCGGTCGGTCACCACGATGACGGAGTCAAATATCGCGCCGGCGTCCTTCTCCAGGCCGATAAGCTGGTGGCACAGCCAGGCGATGGAGTTGCTCTTGCCGCTGCCCGCGGAGTGTTGCACGAGGTATCGTTTGCCCGCTCCGGTCGAGCGGGTATCGGCGAGGAGCCTGTGTACCACCCTGAGCTGGTGGTACCGAGGGAATACCTGCTTGTATTCCTTCCGTCCCTTTTCGTTCGTCTCTTCCACCACTTGGGCGTAATTCTCGAGGATGTCCGTGAGCCCCTGCTTCGTGAGTGTTTCTTTCCAAAGGTAATCAGTCTTGAGGCCTTTGGAATTGGGTGGATTTCCGGCGCCGTCGTTGAACCCTTTGTTGAACGGCAGGAACCAGGAGTCCTTGCCCCTAAGCTCCGTGCAGAAACGCACTTCGTGGTCGTCCACGGCGAAATGAACCACGCAGCGGGAAAACTGAAAAAGCAATTCGCGGGGATCGCGATCTCGCATGTACTGCTGTACGGCGTCGTCGACGGTTTGCTTCGTCAGGCTGTTCTTTAGCTCAAACGTGGTGACCGGCAGGCCATTGATGAACAGGCATAGGTCCAGGGCGAGCTGAGTCTCATCCTTGCTGTAGCGGAGTTGACGTGTAACGCTGAAGATGTTCGCGGCGAATTGCTCGACGGCTTTGGGGTTGCCCGGTGAGGGCGTGCCGTAGAAAAGATCGACCGAGGCGGAACCGTGCCTAACTCCGTGACGAAGCACGTCGATCACCCCGCGCTTGGCGATTTCGCCTTGCAGCCGGTGGAGGAACTGCTGCCGTCCTATATCATCCGCTGCCAAGGCGAGCTTTTCGACTATTTCGGGCTGGGTGGCTTCGAGGAAGCTCAGCAACTTGGCCAGGTCTACCGCATGGTCGCGGTCATAGTCCTTAGGCGAACCAGGAACCCATCCTCCCGCGATCAAGTCAGAGACAATCAAGCTCTCAAGCCCCTTCTCAGTGACGTCCGTAACAGCTCTAGACTTGGGAGCAACCTCGACGGGCTCGACTCCGAGCAGGACGAAATCATCCAGGAATTCCGCCAGCCGAGCATCACCGCTTCGAAATCCAGCAACAAGCTTTCCGCGAGCACTGCAAGGCATCTCAATACGGACTCGGCTGCTGTTTGCGGCCCCAACCGATATAACTCGCATCTCCGAGATATGAACATCGGCATAGGCTGCTACCATTGCGACCAGCCGCCGACGCTCCCGCTCGTTCATTGAGTCAGGATGAGCGGAAAGGATCATATCGACCAGTGCCTTCTGTTCACCTGTTACCCGCGGCGTCGCGTTCGCAGCCAGTGCGCAGGGGGTCTCTTTCATTCGCCGCAGATTAGCCGTGGACCAGTGCTCCGCGTGCGAGCGGCTGTGGCAATTGGGACAGAGAGCGACCAGATTTGCCGCACTGTTGTCTTTTGTCTTGCTCCACGGATCTATATGAGCTTTTTCTGGGGAAACGGGCTCACAACAAGCTGCGCAACGGTAGCGCGCTTCCAGGAGAACTTCATCTTGAACGGTTTTGGGAATCGCGTCACGCTGAGACATACCCGCCAGCCTCCGGAGCACCACTCGGCTCAAACAGCGACACATCAAGTTCCGGCACTGCCCGAAAGGCAGCCTCGATACGAGCGCGAACGTCAGACCAATTCAACCCGCCCAAACCGCACCCCAACGGGGGAATAGCAATGCTTTGAATGTGAAGGTCGCGAACCGTTTTGACCAGGTCCTTCAGACCTGCTTCAATATCCCCCAGCCGGCTCTGATTCTTCCAGTGCTGTTTCGTAGGGAAATTAATAATGTAGCGTGGGCCGGTCATTCGGTTTAGATCGTAAACCAGCATCGATCCCAGGTGCACCTCGCCGTGCTCACACGCCCGGGCGTAGAATTTGAAATTCTCTGGAAATGCTTTCTTGAACTGTAGTGCGAGACCTTTCCCCATAATGCCAACGCAGTTGACGGCGTTCACCAGGGCCTGGGCGTCCGAACCCAAAATGTCGCCCTTTTGCAATTTGATCACTCGGTCCCAGTTCTTGTCCATATCACCAGTTGTCCCGCTCCTCTCAGCCTGCGAAGCGGGCTACCGGAATTCAGGCCGCACTTTGTTGATTTCACCCGATGGCATCGGCGCCCTCTTCGACCTGTTCCAACTCCGTTTCTTCTTCCGTTGCTTCGCTAAATGCCTCGTCGGCCGCGGGGCTAAGCTCTTCAGTCTCCTCCAAGGCGGCCAGTTCGACACCGCGCACATCCAACTTGCCCGTAACCACATCGGCGATCAGGCGGGTGCGATACTCACTTATTAGGTCGGCCTCGCGGGCCGCAGTTTCCATCAGAGTGTCGATTTCAGCCGCTTCGTTGGACAAGCGCTGGGCTATTGCCACACCTTCGGTGGCAGGGGGCACGGCTAGACGAAAGTCCTTGAGTGCAGAGAGCGGGATATTATTGGCTAAACCTTCGGCGCCGCTGATTGCCTGTTCGACCTGGACGCGGAAGTATCTAGTGTTCATCGCTGCAACCAAGAACTCTGCCAGAAGCGGTTCTCGGAAATTGAGTCGGAAGGTCTTATCGGATAGGACCAATCGATACCATAGAGACCGCACGCGACCGACGGAGCCAACCAGCTTTGGTGAACCACAGGCGCGCGAGACCAGCACGTCCCCGACGCGAACCGCCAGACTTCGGTCGAATGCAAACCCGTCGGGCAAACGCTTGTGCTCTTTCTCCCTGAAGACACCATGATTCACGCATCCGGCCTTTAGGACCCCCCATGACATGTCATCTGCCAGAATCGCTTCGGCTTGGGGACTGACCCCCTGGTCAATCGAGGAGACAAGCGAGCGCACTCGCCGCACGTGCCAGTGCGCCGGCACGTCGCCGAGGCAATCGATTCCGGAGGGTTTGAGGCGGACGCTCGGGTCGAGGCCGCGCGTCACGCCCTTCTGGATGATTGCCTGCTTCTGCTCGTTCAGCAGCTCGATCAGCCGCCGCTTGGCGCGGATGTAGCGCCGGATGAGTCGGTCGGCGTGGTCGAGGAATTGAACGATGGCGGATTGTTCTTCGAGCGGGGGAAAAAGAATCGGCATCCGTTTGAAATCAGAGAAATCAAGGTTCTGTCGAAGCCCTGAACCCATTCCGTAAAAGACCTTCATCAAGTCATAGGCGTTGAGCTGTTGATAGCCATACTCAGGTGTCAACGGCCCGACCGTGTTCAGACAAATGTATGCGGAGGTGATGATCCCAGGGTCGCGAGCCAGACCCACTCGCAGACTGTTCCAATCGTTCTGTAGGTCGGTGGAGCGGATGATGATGTCGCCGGGGCGGATGATCTGGTAGGTTTCGAAGGACTCGGGAACAAGACCATGAAGTTTGTCCTCGGGCTTAACGACAATGCGACCGTAGCTCAGGGACAAAACACGCTTCTCAGGCAACCCGGTGTTTTTGCGCTGTTTCTCCCGGTAAGCCGCAAAGCCCGGTTTGACTTCCCAATGCGCAGGAATCTCTTGCAGCCAGGGTACGCCAGAGTCCTTCGTCGCAGGATAGGGCTTGAGGTCGTAAAACATGCGCCCGCTTCTGAGCACCTTCTCACTTGGTTGTTTCGCGGTGTGAAACAGGCCAAGCTGGGCTGCGCGGGGAACCACCGAGACGAGCTCGGCCCGACCCTGATCCGAGCTGGAAACAGCCTCGCCAGCTAGCCTCTCATAAGCTGGGGCAAGAGGCTTCAATTCACGCGCCTCTACAGTTGGAACCGGCACTCCATATAGCAGGAACTCTTGAATTTGCAAAGGCTCAACACGAGTTAGTTGTTGGCGGTCGCTCCTCTTGATCTCCTCTCTCAGCTCCATGAGCAAACGCCCGAGCACGTTCATTCCAACTAATGTGTTCTTGTCGACGGGCTTTGCACCCCAGAAGTCGTCCTTCCAGGACTCTTCGACGATTGGCCGGTCGCCAGTAGAAAGTAGCAACTTGCTGAACTCTTCCCAGTTCTGCGCGAGCTTTGCCCGAAGGCACCAGCGCATGACCTTCACCCGCACTCTTTCCCAATCCGGCCTCGAATCTTTCCGGTATGGCTTGCTCTTCATCTTGGCGGTCATCGGGCTTGCCTGCTCGATGATCAACCGCTGGACGTCCGGAAGGTGCGGGAATCGGCATGCTTGGTAGAGTGCTTCCGAGGTCAGAATACGGACGCCGTTGACCTGGATAGGGAAACCACCGGCCATGTTCGACAGACCGCCGAACGCCTCTCTAGTCTTGCAGAAGACTGCAGCTTCTGAGCGCTGGTAAGTACGGATCTGAGCGTCTCGCTTGTCGTCATTAGTCGATTTCATGTTAGTAGACGCCCTGTTCGTAGGTTTTACGGGGGAAAAGCGGGTACCACCTGGACAGCGGGCTTGATGCCGGCGCCTCCGGGTCGCCCCACCAAAGCGCCAGTGGACAGTTGTTGGGACAGTTTCTGAATGTTACGAGCATCGAACCAAAGCCGACACCAAAAGGGGAAAAGCCAAGCGGGCGCATTATACCCCTGGGATTCCTGCAAAAACCGCGAATCCTCGCACCTGCGATTAGCATTTCACGCTCGAGTAGCTGCCTTCCTTCTTCGGAGGAAAAGGGGCCGAGCTTCCCGCCGGGACTTCTGGGTTCAAAGGGAAATTTGTGAGCTTGATCTACGTAAGCCCTCACTTGAACGTCGTCGGGAATCCCTGTGGGCCAGAGAACTTCCGAGGTATCTTTGTAGTACTTTCGATTCTCAATTGTCCTCGCGCGCCAGTAATGAATTTCAATTTTCTTGCCTGAGTCAGCGACTGCTTGCTTAAGCCGTTTTCCGACGAGCCATTCGCCGCTAGTGTGAATCGCAACGACTACGACATGGATCGTTGCGACTGCAGGCGCCTCCGTTTCGATCCAGGCTGCCAAGTCATTGCCAACCCGATTCCCGCTAAACATCACGTCGTCGAGGTAGATGTAGTTCGCGCTCGCGGCGTTGCCAGACTGATCTATACCAATGCTACACTGCTGCTCCAGGACTTCGCCGAATAGCTCCAGAATCTCGTCCTGGCTGTTCCCGTTTTGCTGTATTCGTAGGAAGTTAGCATCGTCCCAGAAGGCGCATGGGTCGGTGCCCGCAAGCTGCTCAGTCCTGACAAGGTCTGCCAGCCAATCGGAGACCCACTGCCGCGACAGATATGTTTCCTTGAATACATGGTCGACTTCCCGCAGGAGCGGGATCTGGACGTTCCCTCCAAACTGCGTGACCCACCGACCAACGTGTTCCGCCGTGGGCGCTTCGATCTCGCCGGCTCGGTAGTCCTTTATCGTGCTAGCGATGGATTCCAACAGGTTGCCGCGCTCTGTCATGGCGAGCCTCCCCCGATGATCTCGGACAGCAGCCCTTCCGTCTCCTTCTCCACCGCTAGGATGTCGGCCCTGATCTCGTGCAGCGAGCGCAGCGGCTGAGCCTTGTAGAAATAGCGCGTGAAGGAGATCTCGTACCCGATTTGGGTTGCCTCTTCATCGATCCAAGCGTCGGGCACATAGGGCAGAACCTCACGGCGGGAAAAAGCGTCAATTCCGCCATCCTCCAGAAGCGGCACTTGCTCCGTATCCCGCAGTCCAGTGTCTGGCTCATATTCGACGACGCGAGGCTTGCCGTCGAGCGTGACCCCGTACCGGCCACGCGGTGGGTCGGCCTCCACCTTGCCGGACTTGTGAACCTTCTTGATCACCGGGTCGGCGGCTTCGTCTTTCTCCCCCAGCGCGTTCTGGATCAGCTTGGCCCGCTTGGTGTTGACCTTGACGCCCCGCAATTCGGCCTCGCTCTCGAACGCCGCCATGAACCGATTGAAGTCGCGATGCGGACCCGGACCGAGTTCCTGGGCCAGACGGTCCACAACCTTCGCCAGGGGGTCTTCCTTCGTCCCTTGGCAGGCCTTCCGAAAGCGTGTGCGCGAGGGCTCTGAAAGGTCAACTCTCAGTCGTAACGGACGCTCCACGGTGATCTTCCAATACCCAAAGGCCTCATTCGGGAAGATCTTTGACTGCTCGGTCTCCGCGAAGTTTACGAACGCTTCAGCAATCCGGCGCCTGTCGTCTTCGTCCAGTTCGCAGTTCTTCTTGCCCAGGTTCTTGCGCAGAGGCTTGAACCATGCCGTGGCATCGATCAGTTGGACCTTGCCCCGCCGGTGTTCAGGTTTGTGGTTCGTGAGCACCCAGATGTAAGTGGCGATGCCGGTGTTGTAGAACATATTCAGCGGCAAGGCGATGATGGCTTCAAGCCAGTCGTTCTCGATAATCCAGCGGCGGATGTTCGACTCGCCCTGGCTGGCGTCGCCGGTGAAAAGGGACGAGCCGTTGTGCACCTCGGCGATGCGGCTCCCCAGCTTCGAGCCGTGCTTCATCTTGGAGAGCATGTTCGCGAGGAATAGAAGCTGGCCGTCCGAAGACCGCGTAATAAGGCTGAACTCGGGGTCATCGGCGTGCTTGATGAGGAAGCGCGGGTCTTTGATTCCGTCTTTCCCGCCCAGGCGCTCGAGGTCGGTCTTCCAGCTCTTGCCGTAGGGTGGGTTCGAGAGCATGAAGTCGAACTCGCGCGCCGGGAAGAAGTCCGCTGAAAGCGTCGAACCGTATTTCATGTTCTCCGCTTCGGCGCCTTCGCCTTTCAGCAGCAGGTCCGCCTTGGTAATGGCGTACGTTTCGGGATTGATTTCCTGCCCGTAGAGGTGAATCGAAACCTCCTTGCCGTGCTCGCGGCCCAACTGCTTCAGCCGTTCTTCCGCAACCGTCAACATGCCTCCTGTGCCACAGGCGCCGTCGTACACCAGATAGGTGCCCGACTCGATTTGATCGGCGATCGGCAGGAAGATCAGGTCTGCCATCAGCTTCACCACATCGCGCGGAGTAAAGTGCTCGCCGGCTTCTTCGTTGTTCTCCTCGTTGAAGCGTCGGATCAATTCCTCGAAGATCGTGCCCATGCCGTGATTGTCGAGCCCCGGCAGCTTGACCTCGCCGTTCCCGTCCAGCACGGGCTTTGGACTTAAGTTGATTGACGTGTCGAGGAACTTCTCGATCAGGCTCCCAAGGATGTCGGCCTCGACGAGGGTAGGGATCTGGTTGCGAAACTTGAACTTATCGAGGATCTCTTGAACGTTGGGGGAGAATCCGTCGAGATATGCTTCGAAATCGGCCCTGAGCTGTTGCTGCTTGGCTCGGGCCTTGAGGTCGCGCAGCGTGAACCTGGACGCGTTGCAAAACCCTTGGCCGGCAGCCTGGCAAAGCCCGGCCGTCTGATCGACACTACCGGCCGCATCGAGCAGAGCCTTCATGTTCAGGACGGCTTCCTTCGTGGGCTCGAGGAGGGCGTCCAACCGGCGAATGACCGTCATAGGCAGGATCACATCGCGGTATTTACCGCGCACATAGACATCGCGAAGCACGTCATCAGCAATACCCCAAATGAAGTTCGCGATCCAACTCACGTTGTTGTCGGCCATGGTGTTCCCTGCGGATAACAGACTTGTTTATACTCCTTTATTATCGGCCTTTCAATAGAGCGCATCGAGTCATGTTAAGTGTTACCGGTGAGGCGCCGTCAAGCCATTTAGAAATGCAACCCGTCAAGCCGACACGATGTAACCCAGCGGAGCAGTTTCGAGGGGGTTAACCATGCGAGGGCAGAGCAAGCGGGCACATTTCCGGGGCGATTACGTCCGTTGTCAACTGGCAGGCCGGCGGGGCAAGCCGGAATAGTAAATGGTGAATGACGAATAGCGAATGGTGAATGAAAAGCCCAGAGCTTCGTCGGAGGGCCGCCAGACAGCGTGGGGCACCGGTGACGCATCTTCAGCACTTGATCACGGCACCGAGCGGAGAGATCGCGTGAAACAATCAAGCACTCTCACCACAAAGGCACAAAGACACCAAGAGAAGGGCCTTCCCTTTCAGTTCCGTGTGCCTCTGAGTCTCTGTGGGGAGAAGCGTCTCGTCCTGATGTTGGTCGGCGGAAAAGGCTAGGGCGAGATTCTTCGCGGAGTTTACCCTTAGCGGGCAGAGCGAGATTCTTCGCTCCGCTTCGCTTCACTCAGAATGACAGGTAGTGGGGTTATTCTCTCAGGATGACAGCGAAGGAGTCAGAATGACAGGCGGTGGGGTGCGGGAAGGAAATTCGGGTTGCGTTTGGTGGCACCATATGTAAATATACCTGCATATGGTTCAACGTCACTTTTGGTTGGGTCTTCTTGAACACGCTTGGCGGTCGCGCTCCGTTGTCTGGCTGGCAGGAGTGCGGCGGGTGGGAAAGACCTGCCTCTGCCAAAGCCTGCCCGACGTCGAATACTTCGATTGCGAGCTTCCCCGCGTACGCCGGATGCTGCTCGATCCGCAAAGCTTTCTCGACGGGCTGCGCGGACGCCGCATCGTGCTCGATGAAATCCACCGCTTGCCCAACCCGTCCGAGGTGCTGAAGATTGCCGCTGACCATTACCCCTCCACTCACGTCATCGCCACTGGCTCGTCGACTCTGGGCGCTTCGGCGAAGTTCAGGGACACACTCGCTGGGCGTAAGCGCGACGTCTGGCTCACGCCGATGTGCCTCCGCGACCTGGAGGATGCCAAACTGCCTGACCTGAGGCGTCGCTTTCTTCGGGGTGGCCTGCCCCCCTTTTTCCTGCCGGAACACCTTCAGGAGCGCGACTTTCAGGACTGGATGGACGCCTTTTGGGCTAAAGACATCCAAGAGTTGTTCCGCCTGGAGCGACGCGACTCCTTCCAGAAGTTCACTGAGCTGGTCCTGGCCCAAAGCGGTGGAATCTTCGAGGCGACACACTTCGCACGGCCCTGCGAAGTCAGCCGCCCGACCATCTCAAACTACCTGCGCGCGCTGGAGGCAACCTTCGTCGCCCACGTGATTAGACCGTTCAGTACTCGCCGGCCTAATGAAATCGTCGCCGCCCCGAAGGTCTACGGCTTTGACACCGGCTTCGTGTGCTACTACCGCGGGTGGCAGGCGTTGCGAGATGAGGACTTTGGGGTAATGTGGGAGCACTTCGTGCTGAACGAGCTCATGGCCCAAACACAGAGTCGCGACGTGGCTTACTGGCGCGATAAGCGCGGCCACGAGGTCGACTTTGTGTTAGCTCGGCCCCGGACCAAGCCTCTGGCCATCGAATGCAAGTGGTCGGCAGACAACTTCCATCCCGGCAACCTTAAGGCCTTTCGCCAGCAGCACCCAGAGGGGGAGAATTTCGTCGTAGCCCAGGATGTCGAGCGCGCATTCAGTCGAAACTACCAGGACCTAAGAGTGCGCTTCGTCGGCCTGAATGCGTTTATTGGCGCGGCCCTGAAGTGACCAAAGGCGGCAATTTCACATTCTATTACGCAACGTAAGAAGCTGTCAGCTTTCAGCTATCAGCGCTCAGCTATCAGCTTTGGTCTACCATACTTGACTTTCCTGCTGATGCTGATGGCTGAAGGCTGACGGCTGAAAGCCTCACTCGCTTCACTCTCGATTGACTCGCGAACAACGGCTGCGGCATCATGGTTTTTTCCTCATTGCCAACTACTTTTGCCTTTGAGGGAAGGCGATGGAAGTGGGTCGAGGTACTGCCAGCACTAAGAGAAGAGTCAGGCTGCTTATTATCGGGGCGGGGCCGTTTGGTCTGGCGATGGCCGCGTATGCCAAGCATCTGGGCATCGATTACCTGGTGCTGGGAAAGCCGATGGACTTCTGGAAGGCCAACATGCCCGCCGGCATGTATCTGCGCTCGGCATGTGACTGGCATCTCGACCCGGCTGAAGTACACACAATCGAGAAATTCCTCGAGACGCGGGGCCTGAGCGCCGCCGACGTGGAGCCGCTCTCGCTCGATTTCTACCTTAGCTACGCGCAGTGGTTCCAGGAACAGAAGGAGATTCATGCCGCCCCCGTGCTGGTGCAGAGGCTCGATTGGAACCCCAGCGAGGAGTTTGCGTTTTGCGTCACGCTGGACGGCGGCGAGGCAATCGCGGCCAAACACGTGGTGATTGCCGTAGGTTTCAAGTACTTCAAGCACCTGCCCCGAGAACTGACCGAGCGCCTGCCGGCGGGCCGCTGGGCGCACACCTGCGATCTGGTCGATTTCACGGGCCTTAAGGGAAGACGCGTGCTGATCCTGGGCGGGCGGCAAAGCGCCTTTGAATGGGCAGCCTTGCTGAGTGAAGCAGGCGCGGGTGAGGTGCATGTCTCTCATCGCCACGATTCACCCGAGTTTGCGGCGTCGGACTGGTCCTGGGCCAATCCCCTGGCGGAGGCCATGGCGGACAATCCCAGTTGGTTTCGGAGTCTCCCTCAGGAACAAAAAGATGCCATCAGCCGCCGCATGTGGGCTGAAGGCCGCCTGAAAGTGGAGCCGTGGCTGAAGTCGCGAGTGCTGAAGGAGACGATCAAGTTGTGGCCAGGAACGCAAGTTGTGAAGTGTGATGAACTGCCCAGCGGCGATGTGGCGGTGAAGTTAGACAACGGGCAAACGCTGACGGTTGACCACCTCATCCTGGCCACAGGGTACAAGGTCGAGATCGGCCAGGTACCCTTCCTGGCGCAGGGGAATGTTCTGAGAAAGCTGAACGTCAAAGATGGCTTTCCGGTGCTGGATAACCATTTCCAGACCAACCTTCCCGGCCTGTTCGTCACCAGCATGGCGGCGACGCAGGACTTTGGTCCGTTCTTTGCCTTCACCATTTCGGCGCGCACGTCTGCGAAGTTAATTGGGCAAGCGATTGTGGGTTGAACCCGAGTTCGGAGTATGACCCGTTCTCGCCCAGCAACTGACCCCTCACCCGGCCCGCGACGGCTGGTGAAAGCGCCGTCGCGGTCCACCCTCTCCCCAAGGGAGAGGGCTGTATTTCCGACCTGGGCACCCCCGATGTCCAGCCAAAGATGTGGGACACGCTCAGCCCCTTGGGAGAGGGCGGACCTTTCCGCTTGGGAGGGGGAAGACCCACCTTGCGATGCGCTCGGTTTCTGATACCACGGATAGCAATCTTGGGCTATCCTCGCTCAGGATGACGGACGCGGTCAACCTGGGAATCCAAGTTGAAGAAGAGAAACTCGAATCATCAGTTATGATAGGGATTGGCAGGTTTTTGTTGCACTTTCGGTTTTGGGGGCAGGACGGTGAAGATTCGCATTTTGGGGGTCCCGCTCGACTTGGGGCAGGAACGCCGGGGAGTGGATATGGGCCCCTCGGCGGTGCGCGCGGCGGGGCTTAACCACGCGCTGAAGAACCTGGGGCATCAGGTGGAGGACGCCGGAAACATCCATGTCCGGCTGCCGGAGGAGACGCACTTTGGCGACCGGCGGGCGAAGTACTTGAAGGAAATTGCCGAGACGTCGCAGGAAGTGGCGCAACGTATTTGCCAGACCCTGGAGGCAGGCTGTTTCCCTCTCTCGCTGGGCGGCGACCATTCCGTGGCGGTGGGCACGCAGGCGGGCGTCTCGAAGTTTTACCACGAGCGGCAGCAGCCGGTAGGTTGTCTTTGGATTGACGCTCACGCTGACATGAACACGCCGGAAAGCAGCCCCAGCGGCAACGTTCACGGCATGCCGCTGGCTGCAAGCTTAGGTCATGGTCCGGAGTCGCTGACCGGGATTTTCGGCTACGCGCCCAAAATCCCGCCCCAAAAGTGCGTCCTGATTGGGGCGCGCGCGCTGGACAGCCGCGAGCAGCGCCATGTGAAAGAGTCGGGCATCAACGTGTTCACGATGCGGGCCATCGACGAGCTGGGGATGCGTGCGGTGATGGAGAAAAGCATTGCGCTCGCCAGCCATGGGACTGCGGGTTTCGTGGTCTCATTCGACGTGGACGTGGTAGACCCGGATGAGGCGCCGGGCGTGGGCACGCCTGTCCCTGGCGGCATCACCTACCGCGAGGCTCATTTGGCCATGGAAATGGTCGCCGACAGCAGGAAAATGGTGGCTTTCGAACTGGTGGAGATTAATCCCATCCTTGATGTCATGAACAAGACGGCGATACTGGGGGTCGGCCTGGTCAGCTCCGCCCTGGGGAAGAAGATTCTGTGACAAAGAAAATCCGCTTGGGAGTTCTTTTTGGTGGACGCTCGGGTGAGCACGAAGTCTCACTGACTTCCGCCGCTTCCGTGATCAAAGCGCTCGACCCGGCGAAGTATGAGCTGGTGCCGGTCGGCATCACGCGCGAAGGGCGATGGCGGGTGGGGCCGAAAGCGTTCGGACTATTGACGCCGGCGGCGGGGGAGGATGCGGCGCAGCGAACCGCGCCCTTACAGACGGTGCTCGAGGAAGGCAGGGCCGTCACGCCCTCGGTTGATCCCACCGGCCCGAAACTTCTTTCCCTGGCCAAGTCATCCCCGGCGCTCGATGCTCGCCCGGAAGTGGACGTCATATTCCCCGTGCTCCACGGCACTTTCGGGGAGGATGGAACTATCCAGGGGTTGCTCGAGCTCGCCGACGTTCCCTACGTGGGCGCCGGAGTCCTGGCTTCCTCGACGGGCATGGATAAAGACGTCATGAAGCGGCTGTTCCGCGATGCCGGATTGCCCGTCGTCACCTGGGAATTGGTGCTGCGCGGGGATTGGGAGGATGACCCTGCGGGGGTTCGGAAGAGGATTGCGAAACGGCTGCGCTGCCCGCTGTTCGTTAAGCCCGCCAACTTGGGGTCGTCCGTGGGGATCACCAAGGTGCACGAGCCGGGAGAACTCGAAGCCGCTATGAACCTGGCGGCGCAGTACGACCGCAAGATCCTCGTGGAGAAGGCTGTCGACGGGCGCGAGATCGAGTGCGCGGTGTTGGGAAACGATAACCCGGAAGCTTCCGTGCCTGGGGAGGTTATCCCTGTCAACGAGTTTTACGACTATGAGGCGAAGTATATCAAGGAAGGCTCGGAATTGTTGATTCCCGCCCGCCTCAGCGCCCGCCAGAGCAAACGCGTCCGGGAGTTGGCGGTGCGGGCCTTCAAAGCCATCGACTGCGCCGGCATGGGCCGCGTGGACTTCCTGCTGGACCGGAAGAGCGGAAGAATTTTCGTCATGGAAATCAACACCATCCCCGGATTCACTTCCATCAGCATGTATCCGAAGCTGTGGGAGGCCAGTGGGCTCCCCTACCCGAAGCTGCTTGACCGCCTCATCGAACTGGCCCTCGAACGACACCGCGACAAGACACGCACGCGGTACGACTATGCGCCGCGGGGGTAGCAGGTGTCAGGTGCCGAGTTTCAGGTGGCAGGTACCGGGCCTGGGGACTGGGGGCTGGGGACTTGGGGGGGGGGGCTAGGCAATTTTAAATTGTGAATTCTGAATTGAAGAAGTGCAGCGGTCGGAGGACTTGGGCGCGGCGCGCAAAGCTAGTTCTGCGTCCCCAATTCACCATTCACTATTCGTAATTCTGCTCCACTTACTGACCCCTCACCCGGCCCGCGACGGCTGAACAACGCCGGCGGCGGGCCACCCTCTCCCCCAAGGGGGAGAGGGCAGACCTCTCCGCTTGGGAGAGGGCGGGCCCAGCCCGCTACGGAGATGGGCGGAGCCACTTTGCGATGCGCAATGCTTGCTCTCACGGCAGAGCAGTTAAGCCGTGAGAAACTGGGCGCGCCCAACTACGAGGGCGATGTAAAATCGCCTCTACGCCAAACTGACCCAATACCACAGCATGAGCCTTCAGAGCATGGCCCCTCTTGACAGCCGCAGGACAATATTGTATTTTAACTATCTGGTTAGTTAAATGGAAAAGGCACTATTTCACACGGCGGCACGGAGCCCGCACCATCACAACAGCGCGGCAACCCGGGAAGCCATTTTGGAAGCCGCCGAGCGTATTTTTGGGGATGAAGGGCTGGCAGGCGCCCGCACGGACGCCATTGCGGCGGCGGCAGGGGTCAACAAGGCGCTGCTTTACTACTACTTTGGAAGCAAAGACGGGCTCTACCGAGCAGTTCTGGAAGCTTACCTGGCGGACTTCAACCGTCGAGCAATGGAAGTGCTCTCTTCACAGGGTTCGGCCCGCGCGCTCCTGCTGCGCTATATCAATCTCCATTTCGATTTGGTCGCAGCCCACCCGCACCACGGCCCCTTGTTTCAACGCACGCTGATGACGGATCAAAAACTCCTTGTGCGGCTGGGCCGGGAGTACTTCCTGCCGCGGGCAAAAGCACTTCTCAAGGTGATTGAGCGAGGAATGCGGACTGGGGAGTTCCGGCGCATGGATAGCACCCATGCTGCTATTTCGTTGATCTCTCTGATTGTGTTCTATTTCAGTTCAGCGCCCGTGATGCGCGCGGTCAGCGGCATAGACCCCTACACCAAGGCCAATGTGGAGCGGCGAAAAAAGGAAGTGCTGAAGTTCATTCGTTATGCGTTGTTCAAGAATCCGGAGAGCGAGGTGCCATGAAGCGCAAAATACTAATTGCGGCGCTCATTCTGCTGGCGCTTGCCGGCAGCGTGGCCTATTACACCGCCACCACCAAGCCGCGCAGCATGGTCATTACGGGCATCGTCACCACCAACGACGTGATCGTCAGCGCGCAGATTCAGGGTCAACTGGCGCAACTTCTGGTTAAAGAGGGCGACACGGTAAAGGCCGGGCAGCTTGTGGCGGTCATTGAACCCGGGGAACTGCGCGCCGACAAGGCCTTCTATGCGCATACGGAACAGGGCACGGCTGCTCAGGTTCAACAGGCGGAAGCCGCGCTGCAATATCAGGAGAAGCAGACCCGCGATCAGATCCGGCAGGCGGAAGCAGGGCTGGCTTCGACGCAGGCACAGCAAGCCGAGGCAGAAGCCGACCTGGAACTGGACCGGGTCAACCTGGAACGAGCCGAAGGCCTGTTCAAGCAGAGCATTGTTTCAGCTCAATCCCTCGATCAGGCGCGAGCGACCTATGATGCGCAGAAAGCCCATGTGGAATCTCTCCGCAAGCAAGTGGATGTGCAGCGCGCCGCCGTAGCCCTGGCCCGTTCCAACGAAGACCAGATCACGGTGCGGCGAGACGAACTCCTGTCGATGCAGCGGCAGTTGGCGGCGGCTGGGTCGCAGATGTCGAAAGCTCAGGCCCGCCTCAATTACACGGAAATCCGCGCTCCCATCCCGGGCTTCGTCGCCAGCCTGCCGACTCGCCAGGGCGAGGTGGTGAATATTGCGCAGCCCATCCTGGAAGTCATCGATCCGGACGATCTTTGGGTGCGGATCGATGTTGAAGAGACTTATATCGATCGCGTCCACTTGGGCGAGAAGATGCGGGTGCGCCTGCCTTCAGGGGCCGAGCGCGAAGGGACAGTTTTCTATCGCGGCGTGGACGCGGACTATGCGACGCAGCGTGACGTCAGCCGCAGCAAGCGCGACATCAAGACCTTTGAATTCCGCCTGCGGGTAGATAACAGCGACCGCAGCCTCTGGCCGGGATTGACGGCCTACGTGGATGTTCCGCTGCCGGAAGCCAAGTGAGCAGGAAATTTCAAATTTGAAATTTCAAATTTCAAATCAGGGGTGCACGTGCCCGCGATTGAAGTTGTGGAAATCAGGAAATGTTTTGGCACGTTTTGCGCGGTGGAGAGCTTGAGCTTCAGCGTGGACGAGGGGGAAATCTTTGGTTTGCTCGGTCCCAACGGAGCGGGGAAGTCAACTCTGATCCGCATGCTCACCACGCTGATTCCTCCCACTTCCGGCACGGCGCGCATCAACGGTTTTGACGTAGTGCACTCGGCCGATGAAGTACGCAGGTCAATTGGAGTGATCCCCCAGGCCATGACTTCCGACCTGGACCTCTCCGCCAAAGAGAATATGAACATTTTTGCCAAGCTTTATGGAGTTCCGCGTGAGCGACGCCGGCGCATAGTGAAAGAACTGCTGGAAGCTGTGGACTTAGGGCAATGGGCCGATAAACCGGTCAAGAACTTTTCCGGCGGCATGCGGCGGCGGCTGGAAATCGCGCGGGGGCTTGTGCACGAGCCCAATATTTTCTTTCTCGACGAGCCGACCACGGGGCTCGACCCCGCTTCGCGTATCGGCGTTTGGGAAATGCTGATGAAGCTCAAGAAGGGCCGCAACCTCACCATCCTGCTGACCACGCATTACATGGACGAGGCCGACAAGCTTTGCGACCGCATCGCCATTGTGGATCACGGGAAGCTCGTGGCGCTCGACTCGCCGCTGAAGCTCAAAGCCTCGATTCCGGGAAACAACATTTTGGAAATCAGCTTTGCAAGAGTTCCCGAGGGATGGTCCGAGACCCTCAAGAACCTTCCGGAGGTGCAAAGCGTGAAGGCGGAAGATCATGTCTACCGCATCGGGTCGAACAACGGGCCCAGAACTACCGTGGCGTTGATGGAAGCAACACGCCTGGCGAATGTGGAAATCACCTCGCTTTCGGTGCAGAGCACCACCCTGGATGACGTCTTCATGCATTACACCGGCGGGCAGCTACGCGACGGCTTGCAGGAGGCGGGCATCCGCGATTTCGGCTTCATGCCTGCACGGCGCTAGGGACGGAATCTTATGAATCGTATTCTGGCCATCATCGAACGAGACCTGCGCAAGCTCATGCGAAGCCCCACGCTGATTATCGTCTCCATGTTCTTGCCGCTGGTGACGTTGGTGGTGCTGGGTTACGCCTTCGGCGGGAAGATCAAAGAATTGAAGGTGGGAATCGTCGATCAGGATCGCGGCATCCCCACGGTGAAGTTGCGGGAGATGTTTGGAGCCATTGCCGCCAATGCGCGAACCTTCACGACCGTCGACTATACGGACCTCACCAAGGCCAACACCGACTTGCGGGAGGGGAGAATCAACGCGGTCCTCAATATTCCACCCGAATTCTCGAGGCGTTTTCTGGCCCAGAATGCGCCGCAGGTAGCGCTCATTGAAGACAACACAGACAGTTTCGCGGTCGGGGCTCTGGAAGGAACATTCTCCGATTTGGTCGGCGCCTACAATCAGCGCGGCCTCAACCCCCGCGTGCCCAGTGGAATCACGCTTTCCGTGGTGGAGCTTTACCCTTACGTTCCCTACATCCAATACCTGCTTTCCGGAACGATTGTTATTGCGATTTATATTTCGGCAATGATCGGGGGCGGGATCATTTATATTGACGATAAGGCGCGGGGGCTTCACGAGGGCTATCTTCTGACGCCGATCAGCAAATTCGAATTGATTTTGGGCTTCAACCTGTCAGGGGCCATCAAGGCCTCCCTGGCAGGATTGGTCCTGACGACTCTGGGATCGATCATCGCGGGGATCCCGCACCCCCTGGACCCAGTCCGCATGATGAAGCTCGTTCTGCTTATCGCGATTACGTCCGTCGCCCTGATCAGCATGATGTTCCTTTTCATGGTGAGGGTGAGCGACCCGTTGGTGCCTCGGGCGATTTTCGGCGTACTCAACACGTTGCTCTTCTACCCCAGCGGGGCTGTCTACCCGATCAACGGCTTCCCCAAGTGGATGAAAGTCATTGCCTATATCGATCCCTTCACCTACGCAGTGCACGGCTTCAAGGCCCTGTTGCTCAAGAATACCCCGCTGGCCGCGATCGCGGGCGACCTGATCTATCTCGCTTTATTCGCCGTTGTTTCCATGCTCCTGGCCACCTGGCTTTTCCAACGCACGCTTTGAGTGCTTGAATTCAGGTACAATAGGAACCGAAGGGGGCAAAAGCCATGACGCTGTTAGATGCACCACCTCCCAAACCTCCTATCCATTTTTGGAGGTACATAGTCCTTGGCATCTTTATTCTTTTAGTGGCCGAAGGTCTTTACTTCATTCTCCGAGATTATCCCGAGGAGCGCGCGGTAACACGCTTTCTGACAACTCTCGAGCAAGGAAAGTTCCAGGAGGCCTACCAGCTTTGGCAGCCGAGCCCCTCTTATTCTTACCAGGATTTTCTTCACGGCTGGGGGATACAGGGGGACTACGGGAAGATTCGCGAATTTCAGATTCTGGGCACGAAATCGAAGGGGTCGTCCCTGGTCATCGTCACCGTAAAGGTCAACAACATAGATCCGCCCATCGACCTTGTGGTGGACCGCAAGACGAAGGGCCTGTCCTATTCAGCCTTTTGAATCGTGAATTGTGATTCGACTTGAGGAAGAAAGCAGCGCGGACCTCCGTTTTTGAGGTCCGCGGTTCGTCCTTAGCCGGGCAGTGAAATTGATGGCTCGCTTGGCCAACTCGAAAAGCACGAAGTCTGCGCTCACCATCGTTTAACTCCAAGAAACCCGCTTTCACCCGGCGCGGGCCTCGCCCGATTCTCGCCCGATTCTCGCCATGGACCGGGCGCTGCTGCCGGGGGTATCATTCGCATTTACCAGGCTTGGCCGCAGAGTTGAATGCTGCTCTTCCCACCGAGCCCAGATTCAGCCAGGCCCAGGAGAAACCTATGACACCCTTTCCCTTAGAAAACCAAGCTCGCCAGGATTTGAGCCGAAGAGGCTTCCTTCATAAGGCTTCACTCGCATCGCTGGGTTTGATTGCAGCGGGCAGAAGACCATTGCCCATCGACGCCGCGCCGGCGCAGGCAAGCGGCGACCAGGCAGGCAATGCGGCCGGCGGGACCGAGAATTTACCTTCGGGCGGCCACCCGATCAAGCTGTTTTGCTGCGACTTGAATTGGGTGCGCCTCGACACGCCAGTTCGGGGAACGCCCCCCGCTGCGCCGCAAGACTGGGCTTTTATCAACCCTCGAGATTACTTCGACTGGCACAAGGAGTTTGGCGTCAACGTAATGTTCTGCCAGGCCTACACCTTTGGCGGTTATGCCTTCTACCCGACCAAACATGGACCCGTAGCCCCTGGGCCTGGCGGGAATCTGTTTCCGGAGCTGTTCAAGTTATCCCGGAAGGCACGCCTGCCCTTCCATGCGTACTTCTGCGTCGGGGCGGACTTGATCATGAGCAATATGCGAAACTCCTGGGTGATTCCCACTAGCCGAAACTATGGCTGGTGGGGTTTCCTGGCGCCCGAGAGTCCATGGACGGACCTGCTTTGCGCGCGGGTGGAAGAGTTTCTTCGCCTCTATCCGGTCGAGTGGATCGTCTTCGACTGGTTCGTGTACGGGAACCTCCAGTCCAACAATCTTCCCGTGCAGCCCGCCTGGTTTGTGAAAGGCCCATTTCGAGAGATTATCGGCCGGGATATGCCGGACGATGCGGCAAAAATAACGCCGGAGGAAAACCTCAAGTACAAGCGAGAGATTCTCGCCCGGCAGTTTTACCGCATCCGCGAGGCCGTGCATCGGGGAAACCGCGAGACCAAAATCTATTTCAACGTGCCTTACCGCAAACCCGCAGAGGAGTTGTGGGTGAATCACCCCATGCTCAACGAGAGTGATATGCTCCTGGCGGAGTCGTCGGACACGGTCGTGCCCTGGCTCCTCAGCATCCGAAAACCGCAGCAGCGCGTGATGACCACCATCGTGGGACGGCAGGACGGAGTGAGCGACCCAAACACGTGGAAAAAATGGTTTAACGCGGGCTGTGATTTCTTCGGATACGCTTGGGGGACTCCCCCGGATTTCCGCCCGCACCCTGACTACGCCGCCGCCGTCGATGTGGCTCGGAAGGCATACAAGGAAATGCCGTGAGGGCCTAGGTGGTGTCCTAATATGGGATGTAGGGCCGGGGCTTGCCAGGCCGCCCCAAGGGGCGGCCCTACATTCGGATTAGGACACTACCAGGGCCTAGTGTCTCTTGCTCCATCGGGCCGGTGGGTATACACTCATTGCGACTCGAGGCCGCAACGGCCGTTCAGTCTACGTCGAGATCAAGAGGGAGCACTGATATGGGTCCTCACAACCTGGCTGGGTTCGTCATTCTGCTCGCGCTGGCACTCCTCCTGGCGTTTGCCATCTGGGCTCTCGTGTCGAAGAGCCTCGAAGGCCTGCTGAGCCAAGCCCTGAAGTTACCTGACGGCACCACGTTCTACCTGCGAAGCTTTCTCCTCGGCCTATTGCTGGCCGCCTTGGCGGGCAGCCTGGGAACGACCTTCAACTTGAAGCCGGGCGACCCCTTCATGGAGTACGTTTGGAGAGTGGCGGGGGGCCTGCAAGGAGTCTGCGAGTACTTCTTCGCATTTTTGCTGGGCTATCTCGTTCTGGTCACCGTCCTGGTGGCCGCTCTGCGAGCCAAGCATGAGCAATGAACAGTACTTGATCGTCTCGTACTTTTCTGTGGGCGTGCTGTCGATCGTGATCGCCATGGCGGCTTACGCCTATCTGCGCCGCCCACTCGCCGGGCTGGCCGGCGCTTTCCCCAACAAGCATCTCGCCTCGGTCCTCAAGAAGCTCTTTCCCGCCGGCTTGGTGCTGCCGGCGCTGGCAGGATTCCTCTCGGTGAGCTATCAGAGTTGTAACCAAAGCTATCAGTCGATCATCGCTGACCGGTCTTATCTGGTCGGCAAGAACCAGGAACAGCTCTCCACAATTTGCCTCTTCCTCATGCTGGCGGTCCTGGTCTGGGGCATCGTTGTTCTTCTGAGCCTGCGGACCCGGCCTAAGGAGCCAGGGCGAGGCGGTAACGGAGAACCCGACCGCCGATAATCCTTCGCCTGCTGCCGCGCCCCAAGACCTTTAGCGCGCCACCACCCCGCCAGGGGAGTGCTCTCTTGGTACAATGCCGAATCACGGAGGGCAGGGAAAGGGGATGGTCACGGAAACCCGGCGGCGCGAATGGGCTCGAGGGTCATGAAGCAGCCGCCGGGCCCTGAGGCGAAGCGGACGGTGACCACGTCGCTGGGGCCCAACTGGGCCCCCAGACGCTCCATGCGTGCCAGGACAAACATGCGCAAGGCGTTCTCGAGCACGGGGGGATGCCAGGTGTAAAGGCCCACCAACTCGGGAGAGACACCCAACTGGCGGGCGGCGGCAGAGCGCAGTGCGGCAAGTGCGGGCACTTGCTCGCCCTCGCGGATCTGCCAAAGAGGCCGCAGGGGGCGCTTCAAAGTGAAGCTGTGGGTGGCGGGCCAGTAAGCGAGGACTTCTGAATCCTCTTGCGGTGTTGTAACGGAGAAGTAGAGTTCTTCTTTGGTTTGCGGCAGGGCTTCGAGCCAATCCGCATCCACGCGGATGGAGAGCTGCGGCAAAGCCGAGCGCCGGCCAGGAGGCAGCGCGGCAAGGCTGGCAGCGAGAGAGGCTTCGCGCTCAATCAACTGTGGCAGCGGCAGGGCGCCGAGGGGATCCGGCGCCGGCTTGTGGGCATCGCCGGCGGCAACCTGGGTTGCGCCTGCGGCAGGCAGCGCCTCCTTCTGAACAGGGGAGAGAACATCACTCGAGGTGAGCGGCAAGACGCTCAGTTGCAAACTCGGCAACGTCGCCGCCGGGGGGTCAGCTCGAGCGGCGGCCTCCGCCGGCGGGCTGGGAGCCGGCTGCGGATGCGGCTCCCAGGCTGGGGGGTCGGGCTCGGAAAGAGGCGTTGCGCGCGGGTGGGGATTCAAGAGGGCCGCGCGGGTGGGTAACCACAGTGGCCCGCGCGCGAGCACAATCTCTCGAAACATCTCCGCGCGCGGAGGAGGACTCGCGCGCATAGGACGAGCCAAAACTGCGGCCAGGAGCAGAAGCGCGCTCAAGAAACTGAAGGAGAGGAGGAGCGGGACGGGACGTGGGCCGGCGGCCTCGAGCAGCGGGAATTCAGGCGCGTCACTCATACCATTTATCGCGGTTGCTGTCACCCCCGCGTAAGCGGGGGTCCACGTCGGCCCACAACAGGTGGATTCCCGCTTTCGCGGGAATGACAGGGACGGGGCGATTTGCCGCCCGGATTTCAGCTTTGGTAGCGCGAAAAGTACCCGGCATAGCTGTCCACTGAGCTTGCATACCAGTTAATGTAGGCCAACAGATCGGGGGAGTAACTCCTGTCGAACACTTTGGGCCCGGCGACGTATTTGGCAGCCGCGCGCGCCCAACTGCCTTCTTCCTGGTAGTAGCGGGCGAGCAGGCGGGTGCCCAGCCAGGCATTGAACTCCGGATCCTTCAGGCGCTTGGGCGGCCAGCCCTCAATGCGACAGCGCGCGGGGAGAATCTGAAACATCCCCACTTCCCCGGCGGCCCCGCGGGGCGGGTAAGTCCGCAAGTGAGACTCCATCCATGCCACGCCCAGGGCCAGGGGCGCTGGCGCGCCATTGGCTTTGGCGTAGCGAACCACGCGCTGGTAGGCAGCTCGATCAACCGTTGCATTCGCGAATCGAGGGCCTTTCACCCCCGGCTCCTCTCCCCCACGGGGAAGAGAGGAGAGTTGGTCCGAGGAGCTGTCGGGAGGCGCGCCTGTGGAGGCTTGCGCGTGGGCGTCCGGGGCAGGCACAAAGCCTAGCCCTACGAGATCGCCGGGGCGCGTACGCAAGTATGCTTGCGGGCTCCCAGGGTTGGCCGGAGGCGACTCGTGAGGCTGGTCCGGGGCCGGCGGGTGTGGAGCTTCGCCGGAAGCATCATGGAACCGGTGCCAAGCCGGGCCTGACGATGGCGGCTGCTTGGAGTCTTCATCGCGCTGGCCGGCCCGCACCTGCTCGACCGTGCGGCGCAGTTCGTCGTAGAAGGCGCGACGCGCCTCGGCATCGTTGCGCAGGCGGTTGAGCTCGACTTGGATGCGCTGAGCTTCAGGATCCGCGGCGTTTGAGTCGCCGCGTATGCCGGCGTCGGGTTTGGGCGCAGGCTCATGGGCAGCCGCCGAAGGGCGTCTTGTGAGGAAATCCGAGCGGGCCGGAGTTGCAGTCGAGGGCTTCGTAACCGCCCCATTTTTCCCTTCTGCCTGCGAACCGGAGAGGGTTGATTTTGCGGGCGGTGGACTCGAATGAGGCGGCAGCACGACTTCGGTCTGGGGCGGGGTTGAAGCCGGCCCCGAATGCCAGGTGGGCTTGTTCGAGTCGGCACGCCGGGTAAGTGCGGGAGGCCGCGCATTCGATCCTTCCTGCGGCGCGCTAAGTGGCGTCGCGACCCCCAGGAGATATAACCCTGCCCCAGCAATGGCCAGCCAGTTGGAAGCGTCGATGCGTCTCACGCGGGTCATACGGACCAGCTATCAGCAGTCAGCTATCAGCAGTCAGCAGTCAGCTATCAGCTTTCAGCCGTCAGCTTTCAACTATCAGCGAGAACATTTCAATGAGGTTGGGTGCCGTCAGGCGATAATCGTTTCATTCTCGAATCGCAACCCCCTCACCCCCGGCCCCTCTCCCCCAAGGGGGAGAGGGGGGACTCGATCCCATTTCGCGACGCCGGCCCTGCGAGAGCTTAGGGCTGATTGCTGATAGCTGACGGCTGACAGCTTTATCGTGGTGCAGTCGTGCTCGACTTTCCCCAATTCCGCCGATCGATTTTCACGCCCTGCACCTTGCTATGTGCCTCAACAGGCTGTTTGACGTAGTAGGCATAGCGCTCCTCGAGTTTGTCGGACTCGAGAGGCTTTTCGGGCAGGCCGCAGGCCTGGGAGCCATATTTGATGCGGCAGGTCTCCGACAGGACGGCCAGTTTATTCACATCGCTCTCGAGGTTTGCGAGTGGGGCGCGAGTGGCCTGGAGATAAAGCGCCGCGCGCTGTTTGCTCAGGGCCTCGGGCTGTACGTCAGCGCTCTCGGCGCGGCTCGAGGCCGCAACCGTCAGAGCCAGCGCGGCGGCAGCCGCCAGGGAGAGAAGCCGGCGCGCCGCCGCCGGGAGGCCTGAAACTGAGTTCCGATTGGTGACCATAAGCTACTCCTGGTGCGTCTGGGGCGCCTTTTCGTGGCAAGCCTTCACGTCGCCGGTCTGTTGAATGCAACTCTTCAACTCCTCGAGGTCAGCGTCCGATCTGGCGCTTGGCGCGGAGGTGTTAAGCGTCTTCTCGACCTCAGGGCTGGCCGCGAGGTGTTGCACGGACTCGGTGGCTTTGCGGCCCTGCTCGAGCACGTCTTCCGCCTGGGCGCGGACGAGGTAAAATTCGAGCCGGTCTGCCAGCCCCAGCCGGTTGTTGTGGGCCGATAGCGCGTCGGCCGCGAAGGCCTTGGACTCCTTCTCGTAAGACTGCTGGAGAGCCTTGAGCTTGGCGAGTTCTTCCGCGGCCCCGGCCGCTTCCTGCTGAGCGCGGGCCTGGCGGACAGGCAAATCCTTCTCGAGGCGTTCGGCCTCTGACAGCCGACGATCGATATCGCGCATCTGCGCCTGGATCTCGGGCGAGTCGGGCTGGCGGGCCAGATTGGCAAGGGCCACCTCGAGGTCCTGGCGATTGGCGCCGCCGTTCTGTTTGCTCAAGTCGTCCAGCGTCTTGCGGCGTTTGGTGATGAAGTCCTGAACCGCCTGTTCCTTGCTGAGGACGTCGCGGGCCTGTTCCGCATAGTCGTTGGCCAGTTGCCCGCTGGTCTGCTCACGATCGAGTTCGTCTTTGAGCTCCACCTGCACTTTGCGCGCGTCTGCGTAGCGCACCAAGCCGGGGTCAGTGCCGCTCGCCTCAGTGTAGGAGGCCATTTCGACCTCGCGCTGCCCATGACGTTGGTTGTACTCCTCGAGGCGGCGATGGATGCGCACATCGAAGGTTTCCGAATCCAGAGGCGTTTCGCGCGCGCCCTGTTGACCTGTAGTGGCCGCCTCGGGAGTTTCAGAAGCTGCGGGCGGCGACGACTCCGGCTCCGACGCCGTTGCCCCTGGATTGGGTGGGGGTGGGGCCATGCCGGCGGGCGGCGGCGGTGGCACATCGCTGGGAGCAGGTTGCTGGGCCAGCGCCGTCCCCGCCAGCACGCACCCCAAAAGGATCAGAACCAGAGCGGGTCTCATTGGCTTTCCTCCACCAGCGCGGCCTGCACCCGAGGATCGTTCAGCAGGGGGTCTCGCTCCCAATCCTTCTCCGTGGCACGCAGGATATAAATCAGGTTGCGGGCCATCTCGGCGCGGGCCTGAGCGGGCATCGCCGTGGTCTGAGCGTCCCGATAAGCTTGCCGCATCAAGTTGAGCGTATCCTTGCTGTGGTCGCCTTTTTGGAAGCGCGCCACCGCCCGCAAGTACATCGCAAAGGCGCGATCGACGCCAGAACGGTCCCTGAACTTGAGGTAATTCAACTGCCGGAGTACGCCGTCGGGATCCGATTCGACCCGGTCGGCCAGCGCCAGCAAATCCTCTGAAGGTGGGATCGCTTGGCCGCGGCCCCATGTGGACCCCTGAAGCCGGGGAGTGTCATTGACCAAGTCTCCCGTGGCCATGAGGGAAACCGGCCGCCCAAGCACAAACTCCACCTCGGTGCCGGCGGGAACTACCAAGTCCGGGCCGCGCCGCGCCACTGTCCAGATTGCGGCTACCAGAAGACCACCACCAGCGCCTATGGCTCCACCCACCGGCCCCGCTGCTAGGAAGCCGGCCCCCGCGCCGATTACCACTGAACTAAAGTCCACGGCGCCGTCCTTCACCAGTCCCCCCTTCCCGTGGGCCGTGCCCTCGCGGTCCGCCTTGCGGCGGTTCAAATCCGTGGGGTAGCCATCGAGTGGGATCACTTCACCTTCCGGGGTACGCACCGAGTAAAGGCCCAACCGCAGGCGGGACCTTCCCCAAACGTGTCCAGCGCGCTTGCTTTCGAGTACGGCGATACGGATCTTGGTCCCAGCCGGCAGCGCCACATCCCCGTCGGGCGTGACCATGTCCTGCATCAGCGTTGCGGAAACCGTGCGCACGTTTCCAAAGGAGTGCCACTGGTTAAAGTCTTTGGTGCCGACGCTGGTTTCAAGGCGCACGGGAATTCTCGTGCCCGGCTCGATCCGAAGCTGCTCGCTGGCTTGGATTGCAGAAGAGATACACATCAAAACCAAGAAAAGCGAACTTAACAGACTTAAGCTACGTGACATAGACTACCTCCCGCGGAATGGGTCTGTTTGTTGTAGAGTTGGCTTTACCCCGTGACGAGGCACGTCAGGGGACGGATAGCCTCGCTGGTAGAACCCCAGGCTGACCCACCGCTTCTTCCCGGCTACTTACGAGCAATTGGGGCACCAGATCACTCCGGGGTAAAGTGCATGGCCAGGACACCCTCGTAGCGCGGTTGTGTGGGTGGGAGCAACTTCCCCCAAGAGGGCCTCGGGGAAACACGAGACATGGTGTGAGGTAGGGCGTTTCGAGGTCGGGAAGCAGGCGAAAGCCTTGACCCGCTTCACCTTGCGCCGGGGCGCGCAATGGTTAATCCTGCCTCACCGCGCCGGCGAGGAGCCTGTTCACCAGCCCCTTGTTCGGAGCAAACCCGGCCAGACTGCGATGCGCCGGCAGTGAACGACTGTGCCGCTTTGTCGACCGTTGCCGGCGGCGGCCAAGGAGTGGCACAAGAGGCTGGCCGAATTCGGCCAGGAGTGGTTGAGTTCGGCCACTGAAGGGTAGTGCCAAGAGACCGTAGGGCCACCCCTTGGGGCGCCCTCCCCTCCGGACAGCTTGGCCGCTGCAAGCCCCGTCCCTACATCCCATATTAGGACACCACCCACTGAGGCATCACTTGGCGCGCGGAATGTGTTTAGCGTAGTCTGCAACCAAAAGGTGCAACGGTGGTTCATCCTCTTCGATGTCGGGGAAGCGCCCCACGGGTTCGTAGAAGCGGTTATCAGTTCGGTCGTCATTCACCAGCGAGACCTCGCCCGCCAAAACGCGGCTTCCCGCAGCCCAGAACTCATGGTAGAGGCGGGAGGGGAAGGTGATGCTTTCGCCCGGGCTCAACGCCACTGTCTCACCGGCCTTTACGACACGCCTCAGGCCATCGGTGCTTACCGTAACGTCGGTATCGGCCAGTCCCTCAGCAGCGGTGGAGTTGAATAACTTAATCACCAGCTTGCCGCCGCCGCGGTTGATAATATCCTCCGTTTTGGTCCAGTGAAAGTGCATGGGTGTTCGCTGATTGACCCCTACAATCATGATCTTCTCGCAGTAAAGTCTTCCTCTCCTGGTTTTGAGATTCCCGGGGTTGCCGTTGCGCAGCGTAAACAGAAACAGCCCGTCTTTCTCATAGTCGCCGTGACCGAAGTCGGTGATGTCCCACCCCATCTGGCTTTCCACGATTTCCTTCGCGCTGGCCAGGTTGATAGCCCAGTCGTCGGGCCTCCAATAAGCGAAAGGGGGGAGGTAAAAGCCGCTGCGCCGGATGAAATCGCCGGCCTCGCGCATGATGGCATTGATTTCCGAGCGTTTCACTGTTCACCTCCCGGCGCAGGCGTGATAGAACCCGCGGAATGCTTTGCGCCGCTGCGGTTTCACTCTCTAGCACTAGTTCGTGAGACGCGCCGCGAAGAAAAGCAGATTCTTCGCTTCGCTCAGAATGACATGTCCCGCTGCGGCGGACTCATGATGATATGTCATTCTGAGCGAAGCGAAGAATCTGCTTTTGGTTGCGGCTATGCCGCGCTGCGTTTACGGCTCCTCTCGGAACATTTGAAGCTTGGCCGAAGGATGAGGGCCGGCCGCTGATTCTCCCAGCGCCGCCAGAAGGCGGTCAACTTCTCGAGCGGTGTTGTAGTGTACGAGGCCGATGCGCAACATGCCGCCACTCGGCTCGACGCCCAGCCGCTCGCTCAGGTTCAGCGCGTAATAGTTCCCGTCCCAGGTGAATATCCCCTGCTCGCCGAGGCAGCTTGCCACATCGCGCGGCGCGCGCCCGGCCATACGAATCGCGACGGTCGGCACGCGCTGCGCGAAGCGTGCCGGCTCTTTGATTCCATAGAAGGTGAGGCCCGGAATGGCCAGCAGGCCGCTGATGAGCCGCTCCGCCAAGCCGCGTTCATAAGGGCGAATCACCTCGTAAGCAGCCAGCAGGGCGGCGCGGCGCGAGACGGCATCGGGCGAGGCGCGCCGGCCCAGCTCGGCGAGGTAATCGACGGCAGCTACGATCCCTGCCTGGCCTTCGTGGTTCTGCGTGCCGGTCTCCCAGCGCCAGGGATTCTCCTCGGAAGCCGGGCGGACTTTGTAAGGCCGCAAGCGGGTGAGATGCTCGAGCTTGCCATAAAGCGCGCCGGCATGCGGCCCAAAGAACTTATAGGGCGAGCAGACCAGAAAATCGCAGTCGAGGCGGCGGACATCAATGGGGCCGTGGGGCGCATAGTGGACCGCATCAACATAAGCCAGCGCGCCCACGGCGTGAGCCCGGCGAACAATCTCCTCCACGTCGTTGATGGTCCCCACCGCATTGGAAGCGTAGCCAAAGGCCACCAGCCGAGTGCGGGGAGTGATTTGCCGCTCCAGGTCCGCCATGTCCAAGGTGCAGTCCGAAGGAGTGATATCCACGAAGCGCACGCGGCAGCCACGTTCCTCGAGCGCGCACCAGGGCGCCACGTTGCCATCATGGTCCAGTCGTGTGACCACAACTTCGTCGCCGGGTCCCAGTTCCCGTCCCAATGCCCGGCTGAGGCTGAAGGTCAGGGTGGTCATGTTTGGGCCGAAAACCACTTCCGCGGCGTCGCATCCGAGCAAGTCAGCCACCGCGGCATGGGCTTGTGCGATCACCTCATCGCTTCTCCTGCTGGTGGCGAATGCGCCGTGCGTGTTGGCATTGGAGCTGACCAGGTAATCGCGCATCGCGTCGATGACGCGTTGGGGGACTTGCGTGCCGCCCGGACCGTCGAAATAGACCGCCGGCCTGCCATTCACTTCGAGGCCCAGCGCGGGAAACTGCGCCCGAACCCAGTCGATATCTAACGTGGGCATGTACCCCTCCTGATGAAACTGGAATTATGCCGCCCGGTTGAATGTGATTCAAGGTGAATCAGGCGCTTGTCCGTGGTCCGTTGTCCGAGGTCCGTTGTCAGTTGTCCGTCGCCAGATGCGGAAAAGCAGGAGTCAGAAGGCAGAAGGCAGAAAGCAGAAAGCTAACCCTCTCCCTTGGGGCTGAGCGTGTCTCACATCTTTGCCTGGACAGCGCGGTTAGAAACGAATCAATAGCCCTCTCCCCTGGGGAGTCTGTGTGATAACTCGATTTTTCGCCCTTTTCCACAATGCAAGTGACTGATTCTCGGTCGCCGAAAGTGCGAAATCTGGGGTTGTCACACAGACTCCTGGGGAGAGGGCTAAGTCTCTTACTACTGACGCCTGACTCCTGAATCCTGAATCCTGCATTTCCGCAACGGGCGACGGACAACGGACAACGGCCAACGGACAATCGCTTGAGTCTTTCCCCAGGCCTGCTGCATCAAATTCATTGGAAAGCAAATAAGGGATCATCAACCACACAAGGAGCATCTATGCCGTTCACACTTCCGCCGCTGCCCTACGCTTTTGACGCGCTGGAACCCTACGTCGATAAGACGACTATGGAGATTCACCATGGCAAGCACCATGGAGCTTACGTAACCAATTTGAATAAAGCCCTGGAGTCGGCGCCGGGCTTGGCTGGCAAGACCGTCGAGGAGTTGCTGGCTAACAATTGTGGCGTCGTTCCGGAGAACATTCGCACGGCCGTGCGCAACAACGGCGGCGGCCACATTAACCACTCCATGTTCTGGCAGATTATGGCGCCCCAAGCTGGTGGGCAGCCCAGCGGCCATCTGGCGGAGGCCCTCCAGAGCGCTTTCGGCAGCTTCAGCCAGTTCCAGGAGAAATTCACTGCCGCCGCTCTCGGACGCTTCGGCTCAGGCTGGGCGTGGCTGACGGCGCAGGCCGGCAAGCTCGACATCTACTCGACCCCCAATCAGGACAGCCCGGTGATGGAAGGCAAGTATCCCGTCATGGGTCTTGACGTCTGGGAACACGCCTACTATCTCAAGTACCAGAACCGCCGCGCCGAGTACATCGCCGCGTGGTGGAAGGTAGTGAACTGGGCCGAAATCGAGAAGCGATTCAACACCGTGAAGTAGGGGCCCCCCTTGTGGGCGCCCTCACGGGCAGGCACAACAATCCCCAACCACAGAGGGCAGGCACGAGGCCTGCCCCTACTGTATTTGTAGGGGCACCCGTTGTGGGTGCCCTGGCAGGCAGACCCACGGGGGCGCCGATCCGCCGCGGCGGACTTTCGATGTCGGCGCCCCGACGGCCCACCCTGTCGCGCTAGACGCGAACCTCCGCCGTCGGGCGCACATACACAAACTAGCGTAAGCGCCACCCGCGAGCCGGAATAAACAAACCGACCCTGTGAACCCCAACCTCCGGGCCGTGCCCCTGCTTTGAGCAGTCTCCGATCCCTGACTCCCGACTTCTGATTTCTGACTTCTACCCCTTACTCATCACTTTCCACTTTTCTTTCGCAGCCGGCGCTATTGCACGGTCACCGTAATCGGTATTGAGTGCGTGACGGTGCTAATGGTGGCGACCACCAAAGCTTGGTACGTGCCCGGCAGCGTGGCCACCGGAAGGCCCGTCCCGGTTAAGCCGACCATTTGCGGGCTCCCGCTGGCGTTATCGCTGATGGCAAGGAAGGCGTTACGAGATCCCGTGCCGGTGGGGGTAAACGTCGCACTGATCGAGCAGTAGGCTCCTGCCGCGAGACCACTGCCGCAGGTGTTCGTCTGGGCGAAGTCGTAGGGATCCACGCCACCGATGGTGACGCTCGAGATGTTCAATAAGCTGTTGCCGGTGTTTGAGAGCGTCACGGTCTGGGGCGGGGTAGTCAAGTTCATGTTCTCCTGGCCAAACGCGAGACTGGTGAGCGAGAGGCTAACGGCGGGCGCCTGAGCCCCTGTGCCAGCCAAGGCGACTGTCTGAGGGCTGCCGCTGGCGTTGTCGGTAATGGCCAGTGACGCGCTGCGCGACCCCGCCGCCGTGGGCGTGAACGTCACACTGATTGCGCAATTGGCGCCGGCAGCAACACTGCCGTCGCAATTATTCGTCTGGGCGAAGTCGCCGAAATTGGTGCCGTCGATAGCGATGCTGGAGATGCTCAGGGAGGCGTTGCCGGTGTTGGAGAGCGTCACGGTCTGCGCCGCGCTGGTCGAGCCCACAGTTTGCTGGCTAAATGTGAGACTATTGGCCGAAAGGTTTACGACCGGCGCTTGCGGAGGAGGAGGACTACTACTACCTCCGCCTCCGCAAGCCACCCAGACTCCCACCACCAGCAACGCAGTCGCAAAGAGCCAGGCCGCCGGACGCCGCCGTGCCGTGGCCAAGCTCAGCAGCGTCGTCAAGGTCAACATCGCGGCCAGAAGTAGGAGCCAACCAACCGGCAGGCGAAAACCCGGTGGTCCCCTTCGTTGCGCTTTGGGCGGCGCCGCGCTGGCTTGGGCCGTCGTGGTGATAGTCAGCGTGGTTGTCACGGGCGAAGATCCGGTCACATTGACAGGTGTGGATGTGCAGGACATCCCGGGTCCCGGACCGGTAAAACTGCAGCTCACGGTTACAGTTCCGGTGAATCCGTAGAGAGGCGTTATGGTGATCGTGGCAGTGCCGGATTGCCCTGGCGCTGGGATGTTAATACTGGTTGGATTCGCCGCGACACCGAAGTCGGTGACGTTGACCGTGGTCCCAGCCGAAGTCGAGGCCGCATAATTCCTGTCACCTGGGTACAGTGCTTCGACACTTGCCGTGCCTGGTACCAAGTTCGCAACGAGGGCTGCCTGGAGCGAAGCGTAGCTGGTGGCTGAGCCGTTGGTCGGGTCGTAATCGCCGCCAGTCGAGAGCGCGGTGCTCCCTTCTTGGACCTGGATGTAACCTGTTGGCGCCACGCCGCGGCTCTGCGTGCTGACGGTTACCGTAAAGCTAACCGTAGTCCCCGCCAGAACGGATGACGGCAGACCGCTGAGCGTTGTCGTGGTGGGCGCCGGGGTGATGACGATCACGTCCGCGGGGGATGCGCTCTTAACGTAGCTATTGTCGCCCCAATAGCTGGCTACCACCTTGTGCGAGCCGCCCGCAAGCCCGACGAACTGATCTTCCGTGTAGCCCTGGCTGTTGAGGTTGTACGAGCCGAGGTCGAGCGGCTGGCCATTATCGGTGAACGTCACCAGTCCGGTGGGGCATTGATATGAACTGGAGAAGCATAGCTGCCCCGAGCTGTTGGTGACATCCGCACGCAGGATATTGAATGAAGAGCCGTAGGCGGCCGATGTGGCGTTGGAGCCGGTCTCTTGCCCCGTAGCGGGATCGAAGGTCAACAAGGCCACGCGGGTCTGGCTGTCTTCAGCGTTCACCGTGACCAGGACGGGCGGGGTCGAGTCGCTCGCCCCAAAAGTTCCGTCACCCGCATAGTGCGCCGTCACGGCATACGCCCCGCCGGGGAGCATGTTGGTTTTCCCGGAAAAGCTGCTGGAGGAACTGCCCGTGGTCAGGGGAAAGCTGCCAATGCCGGCAATATTGCTCGAGCTGCTGCCCGCTTGCGCGATGAGCGAGACGTCGCCCGTGGGTGTGCCACTACCGGAGTTGGGAGCAACATTGATGGTGAAGTTGACCCACTGGCCGTGCGTGAGGGTGGTCGGGGAAAGATTTGGCAGGGTAGTCGTCGTGGGTTTGAAGCTGACGGAAGTCCAGTTGTTCACCAGATTCGCGGCGTTCACGGAGCCGAGTCCGGTGGCCAGGTCGTAGCCGGTGGTGGTGGTCCAAGCTGGCGTGGAATTGGTGGGAGGATTGACTTGCAGGATGCCGTACGGTTCTTCGCTTGACGTGCTGCTACAGTTCGGCGAGCCGCCCACGCACGCCACCGAGTTGTTGCCCGTGACCACGTCATAGAAAATGCAGGAAGAAGTGTTCGCAGTAGCGGCCATGCTCGCGCTCGACGTGCAGCTCGCGCCACTTTTCGCTGCTAGCGGGTACAGGACATAATTCGCACTGCCCTGCCGCTCCCCGGTCTTCTGATTGACCATCGCCATGATGCCCGCGAAGGCAGGCGCCGCAGCGGATGTCCCCCCGGCCCCCAGGAAATACCAATTGGCATAAGCCCGATTGCAGGAAATCTCTCCGGCCGGAAGTGCGTCGGCCTCGCAGAGCACGTAAAAACTGCGAGTGAAGCCATTGCCGGCGAACAGGGAAACGTCCGGGATGTCGCGAGCGCCGTCGTCGGGCACGCCCGTACCGCTCTGCCAGGAGGGTTTGGCGTAACCACCCGTGCAGGTGACGTTGGGCATCGTGCCCGTGGAATTGACACAGTTACTGGCCCCACCGCTTCCGGCCACCAGGTCGATGCCGGTCGGGGTGTCGCCACCCGCCGACACGCAGCCGTTGGCGCCTCCGGAGTGCGCGCAGGAATCGTTCCACGTCATTTCGGGAATGTAGGACAAGGCGGAGGAGAGCGTAGTGGAATTGTTGCTGCTTGACCAATACGCAGACCAGTTGTCCGCGTCGCCAAAGTCCGTTCCCCCCACCGCCACATTAAACGGCGTGGAAGCCATGCCACTGACTGCCAGGCCATACTGCGCCGCTACCTCGCCCATATCCTGGTCACATCGCGCCGAGCCGGAGTCGCCCGCAGAATTAACGATGGTGATGCCCTGGGCGGCGCCCTGCTCGCGCGTAGTTTGGTAGAAGGCATTGCCGCCCACACCCAGAAAAGCCTCGCAGTCACCGAAGCTTTCGCTCATGACGGGCGCGAGGTTGTTGTCAATGATGTACAAGGCGGAGAGATCGACGCCGGCGGTCGCCTCGGTGGATTGCGAGACCACAAGGTCAATGGTCGCACCCCTCGCCACCGCGCCGGCCCACTCCACGTCGAGGTCGGCTTCGCTCTCGGAGCCTGATTCCAAAACCCCCGGGTCCGGCCCGTCCAGGATGACTTGCGGGTCGTTGGCCGGCAACCCGAACACGTTGCGAAAGTCTCTCGCGTCCTGGACATTGATGTTGGACTCGGCCACGATGGCAATGGTTTGACCGGTGCCGTCAATAATCGGTACAATCTCTGCGGTCGGCTCCCAGAGCGGCCAAACATTGTAAATGGTGGCAAAGTCGGCCGGGCCCAGCGCATAGTAGTTACCATTGCTGGAAGGAACGGTGAAGAGCGGCCTCACCTCACCCGTAGCCTTGGACCGCGAAAAGGCGCCCACCCGTTGGAGCATGGGCTGCCTGGGGAAGTTGTTCAGGGAGGCAAAGCCGGCCACCACCGGCTCGAGCGCGGCGGCAATCTGCGGATCGCTGGCGTTGGCCCAGCGCTCCTCGCCGTTCACCACGAACTTGTGGATCTCCGTGTGAAAGGCTTGGCGCACCGCGCCCGCTGTCCCCGAAAACTCGATGACGGTGCGGCCCGCAGCCACACGACTTACCTCAAAACCCTGTGAGCTAAGCCAGCCGGTCACCGCCTGGATGTCGGCATCGGCAGGGCCGAATTGCTCGCCAAACTGCTCCGGGGTGAGCCACATGTGGTAGTTGGGCGAGGATTTGATCTGCTGCTGATCCAGCAACTTCCGCAACGCGCTTTCCTGCTCCGGCGAGCGCTGCAAGACGAGCAGCATGCGTTCCATGGGCTGGCTATCGGGCGCGGCGCCTTGGTCAAATTCCGGACGTGCCAGTGGATGGGTGTTCCCTCGCAGCGTGACGAGGTTCTCCAGGTCCACGGTTTGCGTAACGCGCCTGGGCACAATGGCTGATTGCGCCCAGGTTGTCAGCGAGGAGAAAAAGATAAAGACGGATACTAGAAGCGTTCGCAAGGGAAGCGTGCGTAGGAGTTCCATGCTGCCTCCAAGCACGAAGTCGGTTGCGGTAACCGTGGGTCGCCCCTACAACATAATGTCGTGGAAACGAGTGCCTCATGCGAAGTTTCGACTTTCGGGCTTCCGATTGTGCAGTGTACATCCGGTTAGTTCGATTTGCAATAACAGCCTACCCCCTCGGTTCGATCGATTCATTGGTTCAGTGAATGATTGCCTCATTGAGAAAACGACCCCTCGCGCTCCCCCATGACTTATACGCAATGTCCGTCAATCGTAGGGGATAATCCCACCGTCTGTCATTCTGAGCGAAGCGAAGAATCCCTGCACACGGAGAAGCCCCTTTTGGTTGCGACTACCGGGCCGCGCTGTGGAAGTATAGTAATTCTAAAATTGACGGAACGAAGCGGGAATCTCTATGAAAACAAAGGTGGGTCGTATCTGGTATGTGGTAGGTCGGGAAGAGCAGGTTACAGGGGTCAGGATTCAGGGAAAAACGGCAAGGACAGCCCCTGAATCCCGAATCCTGAATCCAGAATCCTGCTTTAAAGCTGAGGGAACGAAGCGGGAATTTCCATGAAAACAAACGGTCGGCCTTCCACGGATGGGAACGAAGCGGGAATGTCATTGAAAACACATATAGTTAGCCTCTAAATGCAGCCATGTCTATGAAAACAAAGTAGTTAGTTCAATGCCTAGCGGCTGGAGCGCAGTCATTCCCGCGAAGGCGGGAATCCACTTCTCGAACCTTGGGAAATGCGCTGTCCACGGACTGGATTCCTCCCCCCATGGCGGGACAGTAATGACCGGCGTTTCGTAAGGGATGATAATCCGATTCACGCCACTACCGGCTGTGGCGCCTGCTTGTTTCCCCAATTCTCGTAATGTAAGATGACCCTTGGCGGGTTCGGAGGTTGAAGAGCAGGATTCGGGATTCAGGATTCAGGAATCAGGGAAAAGGTAAGAGCCAAGCTCCCTGAATCCTGAATCCTGACTCCTGAATCCTGCTGAATGGAGGTGTCGGTTTGGAAGAGACTGCAAAGTACGACATGGTGATTATCGGGAGTGGGCCGGGCGGATACGTTGCGGCCATTCGAGCCGGGCAATTGGGGCTCAAGACAGTGGTCGTCGAGAAAGACGACAAGTTCGGCGGAACGTGCCTGCACGTGGGCTGCATTCCGACGAAGGACCTTCTGCTGAACGCGGAGGTTTACGACTATTTCAAGCATGCTAAGGAATACGGAATCGTCTGCAAGGAATTCTCCATTGACTGGGCGGCTATCCAGGCCCGCAAAACGAAAGTGGTGACGAAACTCGCCAAGGGCGTCGAGTTTCTTTTCAAGAAAAACAAGGTGGAGAGTATGCAAGGCTATGGCCGCTGGGACGGTCCGGGCCGGATCACGGTAACGGACGCCAAGGGGCAGACGCGGGAAATCCAGGCTGCGAAGATTGTCCTGGCCACGGGGTCCGAGGCCAAGACGTTTCCGGGCTTCGAGCCGGATGGGAAAACCATCCTGACCAACAAGGAAATCCTGGCGCTCGAAGCGGTCCCCCGCTCGATGGTGATTATGGGCGCGGGGGCCGTGGGCGTGGAGTTTGCCTCGATCTTCCACCGCTTCGGCACGAAAGTCACGATTCTGGAGATGTTGCCGCGCGCGGTCCCGCTCGAGGACGAAGAAATCTCCGCCGAGCTCGAGAAGTCATTCCACCGGCAGGGAATCGGCATCGAGACGCAGGCCAAGGTTGAGAAAGCCGCCAAATCAGCAGACGGAGTGGCTGTTTCTTACACCGGCGCAGATGGGAAGTCTCGAACCATAGAAGCCGAAACCTTGTTGGTCGCTGTGGGACGTTCGCCCAACACCCAAGACGTGGGTCTGGAGAAAACCCGGGTCAAGCTGGAGCGGGGATTCGTGAAGGTGGATCCATACATGCAAACCGACGAGCCCGGCGTTTACGCCATTGGCGATATCGTGGCCAATAGCCCCTTGCTGGCGCATGTGGCCTCGATGGAAGGCATCATCGCGGTTACGCACGCGGCAGGTAAGCCGGTCGAGCCCATGAATTACACGCAGATCCCCAATTGCACTTATTGTGAGCCGGAGATCAGCAGTGTGGGCCTTACGGAACGCCAGGCGCGCGAGGCGGGCCATACGGTTCGTGTGGGGAAGTTCCCCTTTGCAGCCAACAGCAAGGCCAGCATCCTGGGCGCCCGCGAGGGCTTTGTGAAGATGGTGTGCGACGAAAAGTATGGAGAGATACTCGGAGTCCATATGATCGGGCCGCGGGTGACGGAGATGATCGCTGAGGCCGTGGTGGCCATGCGGCTCGAAGGCACGGTGGAGGATCTCGCTCATTCCATTCACCCGCATCCCACGCTGACAGAGGCGATGATGGAAGCGGCACACGCGGCGGTGGATTGGGCGATTCACGTTTAGGGAAGCCGTCAGCTCTCAGCAGTCAGCGGTCAGCTAGAACCGCGGGAACACATGAGCGAATCGCTGCCGGACAAAAGCCGTGTTGATGAGGTTATCAGAGGGCTGATAGCTGACTGCTGATCGCTGAATGCTGCTTATGCTTTGTCACCTCGAACAACTCGGCCTGGTGAGCTACACAGATGGCTTGCGGCTACAAAGTGAACTTGTGGCGCAGCGCAAGGCCGGAGCAATCCCGGACACACTTCTGCTGCTCGAGCACCCCCACGTTTACACGCTGGGACGCAACGGGAAGAAGGAGAACCTGCTCATCTCCGCCGAGCAGCTTGCCGCGCGCGGCGCGCAGGTCTTCGAGATTGACCGGGGTGGCGACGTCACTTACCACGGACCCGGCCAGTGGGTGGGCTATCCCATCCTGGACCTTGCGCAACACCGGCGTGATATCGCCTGGTACATGCGCAGCCTCGAGGAAGTCTTAATCGAAGTTGCAGGTGAGTACGGAATTCAGGCCGGGCGGCTTGCGGGCGCCCCGGGCGTCTGGGTGGGGAACAACAAGTTGGCCGCCCTGGGAGTGCACATTTCCCGCTGGGTCACTTCCCATGGCTTTGCCTTCAATGTCAACACGGACCTGCGCTACTTCGACTGGATAGTTCCTTGCGGGCTGCGCGATAAGGGCGTGACATCGCTCCAGAAGTTGTTGGGCCGGCAAGTGGAGATGGAGGAGGTTGCAGAGAAGGTAGTCCGGCGCTTCGGAAAGGTCTTCGAGCTGGAAATGGTCGAGCAAGGACTGGGGGCTGGAATTGTCGATTGATGATTGCCGATTGCCGATTGCCCGCTGCTTGCACGCTGCCTACTGCGTACTGCTTACTGCCTACTCTGTGAGGACCTGTGAGAAGACGGGACGAACCGCGCTTCCCTGAGTGCCGCGCCGGAAGCCGTCACACGGCCGGTCTGGGCATGAGCGAGATTCCCGCAGGCAGGACTTAGAGGTAATTGTCTGCTACAATTCATGAAGAGGCTCTGCCTCGTATTCACCAATGTGTCAAGGGTAGCAAACATGAATCGTGAACCGAATCTGAAGAAATGGCCAGAGGATAAGCAGAAAATGAAAGAGCTTGTCCTATACATCAGCCAGAAGTGTGCCGATGATCCGAGTTTTGGCGCAACAAAGCTGAATAAGATCCTGTACTTCTCTGACTTCTTGGCTTATGCGTACTATGGCCACCCCATTACTGCTTTCGAGTACCAAAAGCTACCCTACGGCCCGGCTCCCCGTCGCCTTCTGCCCGTGTGTGAAGAAATGATGCAGGCCAAGGAACTTGGAATACAGGAAATGCCTCTAAGAAACGGCTATGTCCAGAGGAGAACGGTCAACCTTCGGCTGCCGGATCTGGAGGTTTTCACGGCGAAACAAATTGCACTCGTTGATGCCGTCATCGAGGCGCTGGCAAAAGCAGATGCCAGGACTGTGAGCACCTGGAGCCATATGATGCTCGGTTGGGCGTTGACAGAAATGAACGAGACAATTCCGTACGAAACGATTTTTCTGACGGAAGAACCCCTGAACGAAATCGATATTCTCAGGGGTCTGGAAGTTGCGAAGGAGTTCGAACTCCTTGAACCACAGGACCATCCGGCAGGAACCAAAGTTTAACGAGCAGCTCGAAGCCCTCGGAGTTACGCACGAACGACTCGATGAGGTTCTGGAAGGGGTATGTTTCGCCCTTTCTCGCAGTCCGGAGCGGTTTCCGCGCGTGCCGGGCACCCAGTTATCAATCATAAAAACCCCTGTCTATCCAGGCGCGCCGTCACTCAGAATCTTCTTCACGTTTAATGAAGAAGAGGTTCATCTCTTAATGGTGGAGTTCTGTGAGGAAGAGGTGCCCCCTAGAATCAAGTTCTAAGAGTAGAGAAGGGTTCAGTCGACAGTCCGTCCAGAATCCAGCCCTCTGTCGCCGCGGCGACAGAGGGTGAACCGCACCGGCGTCTTCTTCAGCCGGGGCGGGCCGGGTGAGGGGGTCGGTATGGTGGGTTGCTCGGAGCTTGGGCGCAAATTGAAGCGCGGATTGAAGAGGGTTAGCAGGCTAAGCCGACTGTTGACGATACTGATGTGCGCGCAGCTGTCGGTACCTGCCGTAGCGGTGGTCGTGAAAGCTGAGGCACCGATCAGTTCGCAGGAAGCGACGCACGACCAAACCCCGGTGGCGACCCTTCCTGTGCTCGTTCTAGATCGGGATAGCAGGCCGGTAACCGACCTCACTCAGAATGAACTGGAGCTTTACGAGGGAAAGGAAGAGCAGTCCATCGAATCGATAACCCGAAGCCCCGCTGCTCCGGCGAAGATCGGCTTCTTGATTGACATTAGCCGAAGCCAGACAAGTACCTTGCGCGCGCTCGCCTTGCAGCATACTACAGGGCTGGCAGCAGAGGTTTTGCGCGCAGGCGATTTCGCGTTTGTGGTGGCGTTTGCTAAGGATGGCTCACTACTGTCCCCGCTCACCTCGGACCTCGGGCAAATTGAAAAAGCTCTTGCCAGTGGATTCAACACCGAAACTCGTCCCGGTGGCACTTCCTTGTACGATGCCATCTTCTGGGCTTGTACCCAAGAACTTTCAGCACGAGCCGGCCACGAGGCGCTGATCATTTTTTCCAACATGGTGGACAATGCAAGCCATCACACTTACGAGGAGGCCCTTGCGCAGGCACAGCGCTCCGGCGCTGCCATCTATGCTGTCATTTTGGGAGAGACTGGTTCCAGTGGATTTCAGAGCAGGGTAGAGCGGTTCGCCAAATTGCTTGCGGACAGGACCGGCGGCGTCTGCTTCACTATTCACAAGCCTGACCGTCTGAGAGAAACTCTTAGAGACATCGGCACTGATCTCGATGATACCTACGTCGTCGCATACAGGCCCAAGTCACACGGCCCTGCCTCTGTCAAAATCCGATGCACGCGGAAAGGGGTGAAAATCATAGCGCCTGATCGGAGATACTGATTAACTGTCGACGACGGCAGGCCCGAAGCGGACCTGAATCAGCCATGCCCAAGACCAAAACAGCCCGAAGTGGGAGCGGACGAGCGGGGCTTCCTGCCGCCGCGCTCGAGGGCATGCTCTACTCCCTGAAGCTCACGCGGGATGCGGAGCGTGGGTTACGAGGGGGCAACGTGCTGAGCAGATTGGCGGCGATGTTCATTTGCGCGCAACTGTCGGTTTTTGCCGCAGCGGTGCCGGCAAGAGCTGAGCCCTCGAGCAGTTCGCAGGAAGCGACGCACGACCAAACCCCGGTGGCGACCCTTCCTGTGCTCGTTCTGGATCGGGACCTCAGGCCGGTAACCAACCTCACGCAGAGCGAGCTGGAGCTTTACGAGGGGAAGGAAGAGCAGTCCATCGAATCGATAAGTCGAAGCCCTGCTGCTCCGGCGAAGATCGGCTTCCTGGTTGACATTAGCGCAAGCGAGGCGGGCGCCTTGCGCGCGCCGAAGTTGCACGATGCTTCGGGGCTGGCAGCAGAAGTCTTGCGCACAGGTGATCTCGCCTTTGTGGCGGCGTTTGCCCGGAGTGGCTCGCTACTGTCTCCGCTCACCTCGGACTTCGGGCGAATTCAAAAGGCTCTGGAGAGCGCTTTCAACACGCATCCCGCTCCCGGGGGCACTTCCTTGTACGATGCCATGTTCTGGGCTTGCAGCGAAGAACTCTCAAAACGATCCGGCCACCAGGCGCTGGTCATCTTCTCCGGCATGGTTGACACTGCCAGCGGGCACACCCGAGAGGAGGTCCTTGCGCAGACACAACCCCTGGGGATTGTGATATACCCTGTCCTCTTGCCAGGCGCTAGCCCCGGAGGAGAGCAGACCAGGGGCGAGCGGGTGGCTAGATTGCTTGCGGACGGGACCGGCGGCGTCTCCTTCGCCGTTCAAAAGCCCGAGAATCTGAAAGAGACTCTTAGGCTTATCCGCATCTATCTGGATAATACGTATATCATTGCGTACAGACCTAAGTCACTCGGACCCGCCTCCGTCGAAGTCCGCTGCACCCGGAAAGGGGTAAGGATCATAGCGCCCGATCGGAGATATTGATCTGTTATCGCGGCTTCTCACTTGCCGATATGCTCGCAAACTGGATGGCGCGAGCCGACACGCCCACGCGAGGGCGGGATAACACTTTGCACCTCGGCGAACGGCATTTCCCTGGAGGTTGTTGACCTCCATTCGTTGCTGCCCTACGATGAAGAGGCAAGCCATCGGGCCATCGGGTCATTGAGCCATTGAGTCATTGAATCATTGATCCATTGACCCGAAGGAGTGAGCGAGCGGTTTGCCGGGGGCGCGAATTACGGCCAAATTGGGCGCTCCAATGAATCAAGGCCTCAATCGTTCAAAGGCTGAATGACCCAATGACTCAATGGCCCGATGGCTCGATGACCCGATGGCCCGATGGCCAGATGGCCCGATGACTCAATAGACGCGAGGTTGCCATGCCTACGAATGTCGTCATGCCCCAGATGGGAGAGAGTGTTGCCGAGGGGACGGTTACCAAATGGCTAAAAAAGGTCGGCGAGCAGATCGGCCGGGATGAGCCTCTCTTTGAGATTTCGACCGACAAAGTGGATGCGGAAATACCTTCGCCGGCGGCTGGGATTCTGTCCCAAATCCTGGTGAAAGAAAACGAGACAGTGGCGGTGAACACGGTTGTGGCCGTGATCGATGGCGAAGGCGCTGGGGTGGCCGCAGCCGCTGCTGAGGCAAAAGAGGAGGTCGCGGCGCCTGCCGCTCCGGCGGCCGCTCTACCGCCAACGCCTGGTGTGACCGCAAGCGCTCCCACGGCGGCTGCAGGTCCGCCTGCTCCCACGGCTCCCGCGGATGTGAGGTCGTCGCCGCTCGTCCGGCGTATCGCCCACGACTACCAGGTCGACCTCACGCAAGTACAGGGCACAGGTTTGGGCGGCAGAATCAGCAAGAGAGACATCCTGGCTTACGTGGAACAGCGCCAGTCTGCCGCTGCCGGCAGAGCTGCCGCTGCTCAGAGGCCCTTGGTGCAGCCCCCGCCCGCGCCGGTTCAGCCGGCGCCTTCCGTGCCTCCACCCTCCCCACCGCCCGCTGCGGTTCAGCCTGCTCCGGCACCTGGCACTTTCGCCGGGCCCACGCAAGTTGTTCTCATGACCCCCATGCGCCGGCAAATCGCTGAGCACATGGTGGCGAGCAAGAGGGCTTCGGCCCATGTCTACAGCGTATTCGAAGTCGAAATGACCAAAGTAGTCGAGGCACGGGAGCGGCAGCGTGATGAGTTTGAGCGGAGAAACGGCTTCAAACTGACCTACACACCCTTTTTCATTCGAGCTGCCGTCGAAGCTATCAGAGACATCCCTGTGATCAATTCCTCGGTGGAAGGCACGAACATCATTTACAAGCGGGATGTCAATGTGGGGGTTGCCGTGGCGCTCGAGACGGGACTTATCGTGCCGGTCATCAAGCGTGCGGATGAAAAGAACTTCCTGGGCATCGCGCGCGCGGTCCAGGACCTTGCGGAGCGGGCGCGAACCAAGCGACTGAGCGTGGATGACGTGCAGGGAGGGACTTTCACCCTCACCAATCCCGGGAGTTTCGGAGGTCTGTTCGGCTTGCCGATCATCAACCAGCCTCAGTTGGCCATCCTGTGTGTGGGGGCCATCGAGAAACGCCCGGTGGTGCGCGACGATGCCATCGCTATCAGAGCGATGGCCTACCTTGCGCTTTCCTACGATCACCGGGTCATTGATGGAGCAGTGGGCGAAAAGTTCCTGGGCCGCATCAAGCAGATCCTCGAGAATTGGGACGAACCGGTGCTCTAAGTGCAGGTGTCAGGGGCCGGGTTTCAGGGGCAGGTGTCAGAGGCCGGGTGCTAGGTTTCAGGTGTCAGGTGCCGGGTTTCAGGTCTGACTGTCGACTGTCAACTGTCGACTGTCGACTCGTTGCAGGCGGAACTCCGGGCAGGCGATCCATGAGGTTCTCCAAGTCTTCCAGGCAAACGTTTGGATCGACGCCCCGCTGTTGAAGATGGAGCAGGAAGGGATTGAAGTTCATGGCAAAAAAACGCTTCCCTCCATCCTTTTGGCCTAACTGGGCGAATTCGACGGCCAAAGTCTGCAAGAGTCCAAGCGAAGGGTTCTTCTCCTGACGCCACTTGGCAAGATTCTGGCGCAGGATAGCGGCGAGGTAGTCTGCATACTGGCTGGTGTTGTCAACGTACTGTCCGTTGACGAAAGCGTAGATCGAGAGCACGTCGGCCGCTTCGGCGTGGTCGCCACAAATCGTAATGTAGGGACGATGGACCACAAATTCCCAACTCTTGTCTTTGTGGAGGTTGCGGATTTCCACCCCCTCGAAGGGCAAGCCATTCGATCCGGCGATTTGCCCCAGGACTCGAACCGCTTCTTTGCCTAATTCGATAATCGTGACCACGGTGCAACAATGGTCCCCGCCCGAATACTGCCCTATCACAACGTCGGGCACACCATTCCCGGTGAGGTTCTTGGTGTGTTCCGGATAGCCATGGCCACTTGGGAGGGAAAGCCCACGGCGCCCATTGAAGTCGTAAAGAGTCGTCCAGGAATCCCTCGATCCTTCCAGAGTCTCGAGGTTGAAGACGGGCTGGTCATTCCGGTTGTAAACGACAAACCGGCCAGGAGCGAAAACCAGTGAAGCGGGGCTCTGACGGTATAAGGCCGCGCGATAACTTTCCAGCCGATAGGTTTTCAATCTTTCGTATCCAACCAAATCCGGCACTTGCCCGCCTATTCCTGTGCTGGTGAGGATGAAATCCTCGGCCGAAGTTGCCACCTCCTTCAGGTTGGCCGGATTCCACTGTCGCTGGATCGCCACAAAGGTTAGAACTACGACCACGGCAAGTGCGAAAGAAATCACATTTTCGCCCCTGTGCATATCCCCTCAACCCTTCTCCAGAACCAACACGCTACCGCCGCTTTCCAACGAGTCTATTTAATCACTTCTCGCCAAGATTGTCATGGACGCGCAAGGGTGGGTGGCGGTGTCATTTGCCAGAGATGGGCGCTCCAAGCCGCAGTCATTTCCGCGAAGGCGGGAATCCAGTGCATGGATCGTGCATTTCTGGGTATTTGCGGAATGGATTCCCGCCTTCGCGGGAATGACCGGGGTTGGGTAGGGGATACGATTCCAAATGACACCCCTACCCAATGGTGTGAGGTGGGTCAGCCTGCTGAAGAAGAAGCCAAGGAGCGGAACGAGTCCAGCCGCCATTTATCCTCCGCCTGTTGATGGCGAAGGATATAGAAGTTGCCGTCGTCTGCCAGAACCTTGAAGCAGTGGTAACCAACGCCATACCACTGATCCAGGACCTCTTTTACTTCGAATACCTGTGCCCCGGGCCGGTCTCCAAAGGAGAACCGCAGGGGCCGCTCATCGGCCTTGTAGCCTGAGTAACAATCGACTTTGAGGTGCAGACTCATGGTGGCCAGCGAATCACACGCTGCGCCTTGGAATTTGGAGTTACAGTCCTTTACATGGGGAGTTCTGCGCGAATACGCTGAGCGTATTCATCGAAGCCTGAAACGGGCACCAGGCGGATATGCTCGTCCTGAAGAACGTCCTGAGAGAAGCGGACGACGGCATCGTCCGGGTCAAGGATATCTTCGTGCCCGACCGTCAGGTGGGAAGGTCCTTTCACGCGGACTCTGTCGAAGGTCAACCTTAATTCCTTGGCGAGTTTGGGGTCCTTCTTCAGAGAAAGGGTGTGGATCAGCTTCCCGCGCCCGTTGGGCTTGCCCGTCGGTTCAAGGGGCTCGTACCCAAAGTCGAAAACAAACGGGTCGCCAGCCCCGCTCCATCGTAAGGCGGGGATGCCCTTTTCAAATGACTTGTGGCCGAGCACACCGCATCGGCGCAGGGATTCCGTCAAGCGGTGCCTGATGCGCATCCTGGCATCTTGCTCTGGGGGGGCGGTGAGACGCGCGCCCACGTACCGGTCGAAAAGCTCGTGCAGTTGGGCGTCCAGGTCGGCGGTCAAGCATTTTCGGGGCGGTGACAACTCAATGAGGTTGGAATAAGACTGCTGCATCTCGCGGACATAGCCATCGAGATCCTTCTTGTGTTCCTCGATCTGTTGCTTGAAGTGGGATTGGAGATCCTCGAGGAACTCGGAATCCGCTTGAGCGTGGAAACGATTGACGCGCCGCCAATCGTCGCTGAACGAGCAACCCAAGAACTGCTCGGCAGGGCAAAAGAGGAACACCCCGATGTTGATGAATTCCCCCTTCACCACGTCGGGGACGTAGCGCACGAGGAAGTATGAGCACTCTTTCAACTCGCTCGCTTTCATCATGGGTTCGGTTTCGCTTGACCCGCCACCTTCAGCCTCAGGCCCAATTCGGGAACGGTTGCAAGGAGCTGTTCTTGGCGTCAATAATCGCTTGCCGAAGTCCTCTCCGCCGCTTATACAATCTTTCCGCAAGCTGCGTCAACTGGCCTGGGTCGGGCTCGCACCACTCCTCAGGCATTTGAAGAACACATCCCTCGATTTGAGAAGGGTCGAGGTTCTCGATCCTGGAGAGAAAGGGCTCAAACGACCTGAATCCCTCGACCTTCTCATAAACCAGGCGGCGTGGATAAAGGCCCCGGATAGGGCTGTCCGGAAAGCTCCAATCGCCATCGTTAAAACAAAAGCCCTGATCGATGAGCAAAGCGGAATACGCAGGACCTTCCTCCTCCACCGATCGAAAGAAGACCACCTGGCGACCGTTACAGTTACAGGTCCACTTGTCAAAAACGAATCCCCCCAAGAATACGGGCGTCAGGTTCCGGACTTTGCTGAGCAAACGATCGGGTAAGAAATCCACCACCAGGGTTTGGTTGGGAACCCCGGGGTACTGTGAGCCAAAATGCAGGCCCGCCAGGCAAAGCACGCGGCGGGGGCCGATCTCGAGTTCAAGAGGGGGGGTCCCACGGATAAGGCCGGCAGGAACTTCGACGAAGGCCGGAGTTGCGACCGGGAGATCAATAAGCTGCGCCAGACGCCCCGCGAGCATTTCGTTGGCCAAGACGCGGACGTGTTGGGGGTTGTTCTGAAACTTCACAACGTAGCTGGAATCGTCCGCACAACGCAGAAGGTAGGGCTGCGAGGCGCCGCGCATGCGCCGGATCACCTCGAGGGCGAGGACTGGAGCGTAGGCCTCGTGACCACTCAGGCCTGAAGACTCGCGGGTTGGTTGGGACTGTGGGAGCATCCACCCTGCCTGACCACGAACGCAGACCCTACAGCTTACACTAGGAGGCCGGACACACCGCCCCTCCGCTTATCCTCGCCGACACTTTGAGCGAGCATATGCACCCTTGTGGGTCTCCGGAGCCCGGTCCAGCTACCTGGCGCGGCGCTTTTTCTTGGCCGCAGGCTTTTTCGCTGATTTGGCAGGCTTTGCCGCTTTCTTCACGGGCTTCTTTGCGGGCCGTTTTTTCGGCTTCGGCTTCGGCTTAGGCTTCGGCTTGGGCTTCGCTTCAGGCTTCGCCTTTTTGACCGCTTTCCGAGGCGCTGCAGCAGGTGCAGGAGCCGGTCTGGCGGTCTCCCCCGCAGCCGGCGCGGAGGGAGCCTTTTCGGCAATTACGGTCTCCTCGACTTTGTAAGAAACCTCCTCCTCAAGCTCCTCGCCTTCCTCGCCCAGCCTTTCCTCGCCCTCTTCTTTGTAGTCGGAGGAGAGCTCGTCGCCAAAATCCTCGAGCTCATCACCCGCTTTATCGTCTTTATCGAAATCCATGAATTCCTCCCCACACCGTATTGTCACTCACCCAAGAAAGCCGAGCTTACGCCTGGGCGGCAGGTACCACCGTTTGAACATAAGCGCTGGAGGCAGATGTATAACACCCCAATCGCCGTGTCAAGTGCAATCCTCAAGGGGGGCGAAAAGAGTTCTAACGCCCCTGGGCAAGTTGTTTGGGTGGGGCCTTGGGAGTGGCCGCGGCTTGTCCCGGCCCGGGGACAGCCTTTGTGCGGCTAGTTACCTTGCCAGTCGGCCGGGAATTCTTCCGCGCTTTGGAATGAGACTTGCCCGAAGCGCTCCGGCTTGCACCCGCCACATAGATGCGCAGAGGCGCTCCCGGAGTCAGTTGGGAGGTTTTCAAGTTATTCCAGCGGCGGATCTGGTAAGGAGTCACATCATAGCGGTCGGCAATGAGCTCCAGAGTATCCCCGGCGCGAACGCGATACCTGACCGCGTAGCGCGGCCCCCCTTCGCGGACTCGGACCAGAGATGATTCCTTGCCGGGGGCCAGAGGGACCACCAAGTGGGTACCCCGTTCCAGGCCCGATGCGTCGTCCAGCCGATTAACTTCCCGCAAGGCCACAGGTGAGACGTGGAGCTTCCGGGCAATACTCGCAAGGGTTTCGCCTTCCTCTACCTTATAGGCTCTCCACCAAATTCTTTTGTCCTCCGGAATGGCCGCCACCCTTTGCTCGAACAGTTCTTTCGTCCCCTGCGGAAGGTTTAAAGCGAATTGAGGGTTGTTGGGCGGGGTGGTCCAGCGAAGTAGACTCGGATTCAGCCGAGTCAGCTCCTCGACGGGCCGGTCGATGAGTTGAGCCACCAGGCGCAGGTCCGTGGGCGTGCTTACTACCACCTGGTCGACGGAAAGAGGCGGGTCCGGCTGAACATCGAAGCCATAGGCTTTCGGGTCCTTCGCGATCATCAGGGTCGCCATGAAAATCGGCACGTAATCTTCCGTCTCAGAGGGGAGGGCGTGCAGCCTTCGCAAGGTCCAATAATCAGCGTAGCCCGTCCTCTCCACGGCGGCCTGCACGGTCAAGGGGCCGCTGTCGTAAGCCGCCATGGCCAGGGACCAGTCTCCAAATGTCTGGTACAGTTCCTTGAGATGGCGGGCCGCGGCCTGCGTGGACTTCACCGGATCTTCGCGCTCGTCCACCCATCGGTCCTTCTTCAACCCATAAAGCATGCCCGTTCCGAGCATGAACTGCCAGATGCCTTTTGCGCCGGCGCGCGACAAGGCGTAAGGATTAAACGCGCTCTCCTGGGCGGCAAGGTAGATAAGGTCCTGGGGAATCCCCTCCTTGCGCAGGGTGTCGGAGATGATCGGCTGATATATTCCCAGCCGCTTCAGAGCTGTAGTGATGTAGCCCCGGCCCCTGTTCTGGAGATAAGTCAACACGCCGTCAACATAATCGTTGGAGACCAGCGGCAGGTCAGAGCGAACGGCTTTCACTTCCTGCTGAGCGCGCTCCTTGATTCTTGGATCAACGGGGAAGGTCAGCCCGGAGAATGATTCCAGGGGCGAAGGGACATAATTATGTGGACTCAAGGTGTCGCCCCGTTCCAGGGCCGCCGCCTCGGCAGCGGAGACGTCCTCCACCAATTTGTCAAATTCGCTGCTGAGGCGGTCGTCCCCCTGAACGTCGAGGTCCGACTCCAGCAACGTCTCCACCGCTTGATCAAACTGTTCCTTAGCCCCTTCCAGGTTTCCGGAGCGATAATCGGCCATTCCAGCTTTGTAGAGGGATTCAACCTGTGAAACGAGGACTGCGGAGGGATCAGGGGACGGCGCGGGCGGTTTATCAGGCAAGGTCACGGGAGGCTTGGGTGGTTGGGATTGCGCGACGGGAGTTTCCGCTGGGATTTGAGTTAGGGTCGAGCGCTTTTCAGCTCCACAGCTTAACAGAAGGGCAACGGCGCTCAAGCTCCACAAGAGCTTCGCCTTTTCCGAAAATGTTTCCCCCATCCTAGATTCGATAAGTCAGTCCGTCCTCTCCCTCTTGCATGACCCGAATTTTAGCGGTAAGGCCTTACCAGGGTCAACCTTAAAGTCAATCAACCCTTGCGAATCGGTGCTGTCCTGATTTCGGATGTAGCGTCGGCTTCCAGCCGGCATTGAGCGTCAAGACGGCGGCGCTACGTTCAAATCAGGACGGCACCCGTGAACCCTTTCGATACTCTAAGGTTAGATCACAGATAAAGCATCGCGTTGGGAACAACCCAGGAGGCGGGCTGAGTGGCAAGAAATGTGAATGCCCTGAGGAACATAGCCAGACCTACTATGAGGCATCCCAGTGCCTCGACTCGGGGCCACAGTAAACTCGGCCGCTCTTCCGTGTGGTTGACCTCGTGCTATTTCTTATAATACTGGGCGTTACTCTCGGTAAACGCGTTCCATTTCTCCGGCAGGTCATCTAGAGGGAAGATGGCGGAGACAGGACAAACCGGCACGCAGGCCCCGCAATCGATGCACTCGACCGGGTCGATGTAAAGCATGGGAACGTCGGCGAAGTTGCCTTCATCCTTGCGGGGGTGGATGCAATCAACGGGGCAGACGTCCACGCACGCGGTGTCCTTGGTATTGATGCAGGGTTCAGCAATCACATAGGCCATACGAGATTCCTCCTGAGGGCATTTTGGTTTGCCTATCCATGCGCCCCCTCTTGCTATAGGTTATTTTGGCGGCTCTGAGCCTGCGATGACTTAAGTCGTGCCCAACGATAAACTGTCTGGTAATCTGTTGGAGGGCGGGGAATTCTTCCATGACGGTTCTCGATCCAGTTGAGACTCTACGTCGCGTGGCGTTCTTCGCCGCTTTGCCGGTCGAAGAACTAAGAGCCTTGGCCTGCCATTGCGTAGCCCGGCGACTTGACAAGGAGGAGATGTTGGTCGCTGAGGGTGATGCGTGTGACGGCCTCTTCGTCGTCCAGTCCGGAGCGATCAAGATCTTCAAGATGGCCGAAAACGGTCGCGAGCAAGTCCTGGTGATCGAGCGCGCGGGATCCACGGTGGGCGAGCTTTCAATCTTTGACAGGGGGAACTTTCCTGCCTCGGCTGCCGCGGTGGAGGACTCCACGCTCCTCTTTCTTCCCAAGAAGGAATTCCTGGATTTGTGCCGGCGCAATTCGGAAGTGGCCCTGGCCGTCATTCGCACCCTGGCGTGGAGGATCCGGTACCTTGCGGACCTGGTGGAGGAGTTATCGCTTAAAGAGGTCAGCCACCGGCTGGCGCGGTTCCTGCGCGACCGCGCTCTGCGGTTGGGCATCCGCACCCGGCGCGGTGTCGAGTTTCCTCTGGAGGAGACCAACCAACAGATCGGCGCGGAGATTGGCACGGTGCGTGATCTGGTTTCCCGCAACCTCCGGCGTTTCGTTGACCGAGGCATCATTCGCCTGGAACGCCGCAAAGTCATCGTCCTGGACATGGCCGAGCTGGAAGCCCAAGCTGCCGGCGCAAAAAGAGCTTCAGGCTAGTGCGGTGTTCAACCTACTTTACGGGCCTCTCGCTCTCACCACCCCCTGGCCCCCTCCTCAAAGAGGAGGGGAGTTGGAACGGCGCTAGTGCGATGCGGGCTTGTCAAACTTCGCGTCATCGATGGGCACGTTATGTTTCACTTCGCTCAGCTTGATGGCGAAGGCGAAGTCCCCCATCGAAAAGCGCATGACGAAGGGTAGTTTGACGCCATCAACCTCGCGGTAGTCCTCGAAGGTTATGTCGATTGTGACCTTGCCGTTGGGCCCTTCGCCTTCCCTTAGTGTGCGCACCAGCAATCCCGAGTCGGCGCCGAAATACATCGTCTCCGCGGCCCCATCCGGGGGAGTCGCTTCGATCACGTAAGCGTCATGGCCATTGACGCTTTCCTTCCCTTTAACCGTCATTTTGGGGTAAAGCTCTTTGAGCTTGATCGGCGCATAGAAGTCGGTGTCGCGCTTCATCGCCTCCAGCTCAGGCCCGGTAATATCTCGCATGCCGGTTTGCGGGTTGTCCTCCCAGCCCGCGGTGCCATTGAAACCCCGCCTGGCCAGACCAAAACTGGAAAGGTCAGTGACCGAATACTGCTTGTTAGGAGCCTTCGAATCGATTTCCTCGGGCGCCGGTCCGGGCAACTGATCCATCTCGAAGGTGCCTTTGCAAACCTCGCTGGTTAGCTTCTCGAGGGCGGCTTTGCCTCCCAAGGCGTTGACGTACTTATCGAGAATCTGGTCCACGGAGGGCAGGGCGGCTTGTGGGGTGGTCTGAGCCACGGCCGCAGTGAGCCCTGCCAAGAGAACGATCAGACACATCGGAAGAAGTGTCTTCGGTTTGAGACTATTGCGCATTTTTCCTCCCTGAGTTTTGCCCCTCCTGTTTGGCTCTTCCATGCGGCATTAAAGGTGCGAAGTGATTACGAAGAGCGCCATGGGGCATACGATTATTCCACGCATTAAAGCGCGAAAGAGTCGCCAATCACTGATTATCGCACAGCCTTCTGATTTCTGACTCCTGAATCCTGAATCCTGAATCCTATCTTTCACTTCCCGGCATTCCCCGGCCCACCCACGGGGTACAGCCGTGGCAGCCGCTGCTCAACCGCCGGCAGCCGGGGGAAGGGCGCGTGCGGCTCGGTTTGGTACCAATAGGCCACCGAGAAGTAGTTGTCGGAGCGGTGGTTGGCATTGCCGTGCTCGATGGTGGCGCGCAGCGATTTGGTGAAGGTGATGGGTGAATCGAGGTGGAACCGGTACACAGAATACCGGCCCCCCGCCCGCTCCACACCCTTCACCGGGGCGCCGAACATCAAGTAAGAAAATGGCTGGTCGCCGAAATCCCAGGCCCCCTCAAAGTAATCTTCGGAGCCCGTGCCGTTGATGGAGGGCAACTTCTCCCCGTCGATGAAAAACATATCGTCACCTTCGCCCCACCACTCGTCCTGGTTTTGCAGCACCGACATGGTCACACCCACGTAGTGGCCTCGCCCGGTGGCTTCCATCCACACGTAATTGCCCTTCCCGTCGAGGTTGACTTTCTTATCCACCAACGGGTCGCCATTGGAACTCCACTGGTTAGTCCAACCCCGGCAGGGAGCGCACTGGCGATACTGGGCGTGGAAATAGAGAGTGTCCGAAGGGAGAGGAGCGTTGTAAGCCCGATAATCAATGTTGAAATAGAGAGCATCCACTCCCAGCTTTCCCTCATCAGTTATCGTGATCCTCCCCATTTTTCGAAACGGCATGGGAAAGTAGCAATTCAGCGCCTGAGTCGAGCCGACTGCCAGCGGAAATGACTGGTAAGTGAAATAGTCGCCCAGCCCCAGGCCATAGAAATCACCGATGGGAGCTTCCACACTGGGCGTGGCTTCGTCGTCCCAATACATGCGAAGGACGAGTTTCTTCAGGTGGAATGACTCACCGCTCGCGATAGTAAACCAAATATGAGTGATGACTCCCGGCCCAGGTGCTTCAAATATAGTCAGCGTCTCGCCGGCTTTCATCTTCCAAGAGTCTGCGTTAGCGCCGGTTCGATCGTAGCTGGAGACGCGCTTCAGCACATAGTTCTGCTGCTGAGTAATATCCGGGAATAACCCGCTTAGGTTTTGGGCCGCCGTGGGCCAGGGCAACGTCAGAAGGGCTAAAAGAAAACCCAGTTTGCGCATTTTCGACCTCCAGAGTCTTTGCATCAGCAAGCTCGTAAGAGCGGCGCAATTCTATCACACGAGGGTAGCGCGGACCCCCGGTTTTGGGGTCCGCGGCTTGTCCACGGGCCTGAGAAAAAGCCGCGGACCCCAAAACCGGGGGTCCGCGCTACCCAGTTCCCATGCGTGCGGTGATGTGCGGCCTCGACTTCCACCACAAGAGGCGTTAAGCTTTCGACACAGGGCCGGATATTCACCTCCGGCACGAATATGGGTCAGCCGAGAAGTCGCCAAATCGGCAGTCCGACCAGCTCCCTGCTGAAGGTGTACCGCCGGGCCTTGGCAAAAGGGACCACGCGCGAGGGGTGGTTGGCGGTGGAAGGTCCATTTCTTGTGGAGGAAGCTCTCGCAGCGGCTCCGGCGGTTCGAACCCACAGCGTACTCACGGCCGAAGGCGGTTGGGCGAAATTTGCGCGGCTTATGGAACGGTTGCCCGCGGAAGCAGAAGCCGTGCAGGTTCCTGACCGCCTGTTCGAGCAGGTGGCGCAGACCCAGAACCCCCAGGGAATCGCCGCGCTCGTCGAGCTGCCGTCTCCCAACCTGGATACCCTCCTGGGCGGCCAGAACCTGCTTCTGCTGGTGGCCTGCGGGCTCCAGGACCCCGGCAATCTGGGCACGCTGATGCGCAGCGCGGCGGCCTTCGGGGCTTCCGCCCTTTTCACACTCCCTGAAACCGTCAGCCCTTTCAATCCCAAGGTTGTGCGGTCTTCAGCGGGCGCGATCTTCCGCCTTCCGGTCCTGGCAGGCATGGAGGTCAATGAACTCCTGCATCGCCTGCGCGCGGCTCGAGTTCGCATCATTGCGGCTGACCGCCACAGCCCCGCTCAGCTTGAACAGGCCGACCTGAGGGGCTCGCTCGCCATCCTGGTGGGAAGAGAGGCTTCCGGCCTGCCACCGGAGATTGCCCGTGAAGCCTCGCTGCTCTTGAGTATCCCCATTCGACCGGGGATGGATTCTGTTAATGCGGCCACCGCCGGCAGTATTTTTCTCTACGAAGCTGCTCGCCAGCGGAGATTTAAGTATTGAATCAAAGTCCGTGGTCCGTTGTCCGTCGTCCGTTGCAAGCGGTAAACTGTTTTGTTGGACCGATGGCGCCCCCGATGGGCAACTGAGCACGGACGACGGACCACGGACAACCAGATTCAATGAGCCAATTCTATGGGCCTGTTCGGACCGCCACAAAACGATGTCTTCCGGCCTCGAAAAACTGAAGGCAAGAGCGTATCGTCGCCCCTCGCCGACCGCATGCGGCCGGAAACGATCGAGGAATTCGTCGGCCAGGTTCACATCCTGGGGCCGGGCAAGCCACTGCGCAAGCAGATTGAGCGGGACGAGCTTGCCTCGATGATCCTTTGGGGGCCGCCGGGCTCCGGCAAGACTACCTTGGCGACGATTATCGCGCGCAAAACGCGCAGCGAGTTCGTCCGCTTCAGCGCCGTCCTTTCCGGCATAAAGGAAATCAAGGAAGTGATGGCCAAGGCGGAGAAGGTACGGCAGTACGGGCGGAGGACGGTGCTTTTTATCGACGAAATTCATCGCTTCAACAAGGCGCAGCAGGATGCCTTTCTTCCTTACGTCGAGCGTGGCGACGTGGTGCTGATTGGCGCCACCACGGAGAACCCATCGTTCGAAGTCATTTCCGCGCTTCTCTCGCGCGCCAAGGTTTACATGCTTTCCGCACTCTCCACCGATGAGGTCTTGACCCTGCTGGAGCGCGCCCTGAAAGACCCGCAGCGCGGCTTAGGCAGGGAAAAAGTGGAGATTTCGCCGGAACTGCTGCGCCAGATCGCCGTGTTCTCTAACGGGGACGCGCGCGCCGCTTACAATACGCTGGAAGTGGCCGTTGCCGCTGCCCCGCGCGAGGGCGAAGGTGAAGCGGCTCGAGCCGTGGTTACGGAGGCCATTCTCGAAGACACCCTCCAGCGCAAAATGCTCCTCTACGACAAAGCCGGGGAGGAGCACTACAACCTGATTTCAGCCCTCCACAAGTCCGTGCGCAATTCCGATGCGGACGCCACTCTGTATTGGCTGGGACGCATGCTCGAGGCCGGCGAAGATCCGCTCTACATTGCGCGCCGTATGATTCGCATGGCTTCGGAAGACATTGGCCTGGCTGACCCCAATGCCCTTGCCGTAACCGTTGCGGCCATGCAAGCCGCGCATTTCCTGGGCATGCCGGAGGGGAACCTGGCGCTGGCCGAGGCCGCGGTCTACCTTTCACTCGCCCCCAAGTCGAATGCGCTCTATGTGGGCTATGGCGAAGTGGCGCAAGACGCGCAAAAGACTCTCGCCGAACCTGTGCCGCTGCACCTGCGCAACCCTGTAACCGGCTTGATGGCCCACCAGGGGTACGGCAAGGGCTACCAATACGCCCACCACGCTCCCGACCGCCTCACCGACATGCAATGCCTTCCTGATAACCTCAAAGACCGCCGCTACTACCGCCCCACCGACCAAGGATTTGAGAAGAGATTGAAAGAGAAGCTGGCGGCCATCGAGGAGTGGAAGAAAAAATACGCGGAGAGGTAATGGGACGCAATCCGAATGGGCCGCTATTCTTTTCCATTTTTCCAGTTGCTCACTTGCTCTGGCTTATGCTGCTCTCTGATCTGGCGAAGCTTTTCGAGGAACTCTTTGCGTTCGCGAGCCGCTTTTTCGGCTTGGCGTGATTTCTCGGTCAGATAACGTTGACCCGTGATCTTGGAGCTCTGCAAGGAATCAGCCCAGGCGCGCAATTGGCGTGAAATGCCTTCCGCGACGGATTTCAAATCTGAAATCTCAGATTTCAGATCCGCGAAGCCGGGGAGCCCCTCCAGCAAGCAAAGCATCGAGCGGACTTCCCCGGCAGACCCGCGAGCAATGTAGAGGAAGGTGAGTAGCTCCTGGGTAGTCCCTCGTTCGAATCCTTCCGCAATGTTGTTCGAAACGGAAACGGCGGCGCGTTCAATCTGGTCGCGCAAACTGAAGCGCCCTCGGAATGGGACCTTGGCCGTCATGCCATGGATTTGAATTCCCAGATTGATGGCGGATTTCCAGACGGGCAGCTCTTCGAAGCGGTTGTATTTCATTTACATTCACCGTGAGGCACATTGTTCCGTCGCTGAGACTGAAGCTCTTGAAATCTCAAATATGAAGTCCCTGCCAGTCTTTGGCTAGGCCACTTCGATCGACACTGCTGGGATTGACAAGTCCTTGGCCGCACTCTCCATAAGAGAGAGTTGCAATTCCCAATTGTAACGCCGCCACGTGCCGTTAAATCCCTTCTGTCACAAACCGCTTGGCATGTTCTTTGAGGATGCAGCGGTCCTGAACCACAAACAGGCCGGCGGCGCGGGCGCGCGCGGCAGCCTTTTCGTGGATGACACCCTCCTGCATCCAGACCACTTTGGCGTGTTTGCGGAGGGCAGCTTCGACGACTTCGGGGACGAATTCCGGCCGGCGGAAGATCACCACAACTTCGAGAGCTTCGGGGACGTCATCGAGGGCCGCGAAAGCCTTCTCCCCAAAGACAGATTGCTCGTGGGGATTGACGGGGATGATACGGTAGCCGTGCGCCTTCATATAGGCGGCCACACCGTAGCTTGGCCGCGAGGGCTTGGAAGAGAGCCCGACCACCGCAAGGGTCTTACATTTTTCGAGGATTTCGAGGATGGGATCAGACATGCCAAACCTCAACTGGAGGGAGCGCGGGCGTCTCGCCCGCTGTGGCGGAATCATCCTGCCGGCGCCCTCCTGCACCGCATCTGCGTCGCCATGGGCTTCTTTGGCCATGAGCTGTTAAGCTTCCTGCTGCGGGAGCGGGACGCTCCCCTTACCTCACTGCCTGACGGACAAGGCAGCCACGCGTTGCAAGGCTTCCAGGAACTGCTGGTTCTCTTCATGCCTTCCCACCGTGACGCGCAGGGAGGTAGGAAAGCCGTAGAGCTTCATCGGCCGTACGATCACGCCTTCGTGAAGAAGCCGGATGAAGTCTTCTTCGCAGTCGCGCCCCGTGTCTATAAGCAGAAAGTTTCCCACCGAAGGCGTGTAGCGCACGCCCATCAGGGTCAGTTCCTGGGTCAGGAATTTCATCTCCCGGCGGTTCATATCCACCGAGCGCGCCACATGCTCAGGGTCGCCGAGCGCCGCCAGTCCCGCCACCTGCGCCAAGCTGGAGGCATTAAAGGGCGAGCGGATGCGGTTCAGGCACTCGATCAGCTCGCGCTGACCCAGGCCGTAGCCCAAGCGTATTCCCGCCAGGCCGTGCACCTTGGAGAAGGTGCGAAGAACCAGAATATTCCGGCCGGCGCGCACATAGTCCACGGACCGGGAATAATCCGGGCGCTGCACGTAGTCGTAATAGGCCTCATCCAGCACAACCAGAATACGCGACGGGATAGCGTCAAGGAAGCGGTCCAGGTCTTCGGTGGTGAACATCGTTCCGGTGGGATTGTTGGGATTCCCGAGGTAGGCCACCTTGGTCCTTTGGGTGATGGCATGGGCCATGGCGGCGAGATCGAAAGTCATGTCGCGCAGGGGCGTCATCACCAGTCCCGCGCCCATGTCCTCAATCGCCAGACGGTACATGTAAAACGCCGACTCGGAAGTGATCGCCTCGTCGCCACCGCCCAGAAAAGTCTTCGCGACCAACTCAATCAGGTCCGTGGAGCCGGCGCCCAGGATGATTTCATCCATATCCAGCCCGTGCATTTCCGCCAGCTTCTTGCGCAGGTAATAGCCGCCTCCGTCGGGGTAAAAATGCATTTGGCCAAGGTGATTTTGGATGGCCGCCTGGGCCTTGAGGGAAGGGCCGAGCGGGTTTTCGTTGGAGGCCAGCTTGATGGCAGTCCGCCCCAGTTCGCGCTCGACCTCTTCCACCGGCTTGCCGGGCGGGTAGGGCCGGATGCGGCTCGACCAGGGTGGGAGTATTTCGTAAATGATGGATCGCGGCATGGCTAAAGTGTAAAGGGTAAAGGTTAAAGGGTAATTGCCACTCGTTGCTGAGCTAGGGCAACTTAGCCTTTATCCTTTACCCTTTATCCTTTACCCTTTCCTTCCTTCCATTTTCTTAACCGCTCAACTTCCGCCGGCGTCAACTGGCGAAACCGGCCCGGTGCGAGGCCATGGTCCGTCAGAAAGGCAATACGCACGCGCTTTAACTTTACCACCGCTTGCCCGATGCGCTCAAACATCCGCCGCACCTGGTGGTATCGTCCCTCGACGAGGGTAATTTCATACCAGGGTTTTTCTCGGAAGGCAAGAGGGCGGATTTGGCAAGGGGCCGTGCGGCGGCCATCCAGAACAATCCCCTCTTCCAATTTCTTGAGAGCCTCGGCGCCCGGCTGACCTTCTAACTTGACCTGATACGTCCGGGGCACCCCGGATTTCGGAGACATCAGGAAATTGGCCATCTCCCCGTCGTTGGTCAGCAGCATCAGCCCGGAGGAGTGAAAGTCGAGTCGTCCCACCGGATAAACCCTCTCCTTGATGTCACGCAGGAGCGAGATCACCGTGGGGCGGTGCTGCGGATCGCTTACGGTGGAAACATAGCCCGGGGGCTTGTTGAGCAGAAGGTACAGCCGCCGGCCGGTGCGCCTCAAAGGCCTGCCGTCCACCAGGATTTGGTCGCGCGCCGGGTCAGCCTTGGAGCCTAATTCCGCCACCACCTGCCCATTCACCGAGACTCGACCCTGCACGATCAACTCCTCGGCCTTGCGCCGGGAGGTTATGCCGGCCTCGGCGATTATCTTCTGGAGTCGTTCCTGCATAAGCTTTTCCTGCAAATTAGCGCTCGTTTATCGGCCGCTATACGCCCGGTGGCCAGCTACAAGCCTACCCGGGACAAGCCGCAGAGTCTCTGAGAAGCGAGACTCTGCGCTACCCGCCCGCATCGTTAGGCGTTTCTCGCGGAGGAGGCCCTGCCTCTGCAACCGTCCACTCCGAACCCAAGGCTCGCTTTGCCAGTTCTTCAAATTCTTTCAGGCTGGGAAGCTCGCTGACATCCTTCAGCCCAAAATGCACCAGGAAATCGCGCGAGGTTCGATAAAGGATGGGCCGCCCCACCACACTTTTTCGGCCGGCCGTGACGACGAGCTTCTTCTCCATTAGCGTGTGAATGACGCCCCCGCAGTCCACGCCGCGGATTTCGTCGATTTCCGGCAAGGTCACGGGTTGGCGGTAGGCGATCACCGCCAGCGTCTCCAGGGCCGGCCTGGAGAGCCGGATGGGCGGCTTCAGGCTCTTCACGAACTTTCGCAGCACCTCGTGATGCTCGGGTTTGGAGGAGAATTTGTAGCCCGCGGCCACCTGTCGTACTTGAATTCCGTGCTGCGCCTGCTGAAAGTCCGCCATCAGCTCCTCGAGTTTAGCCTTCACTCGCTCGCGCTTTTCTCCCTCCAGGGTTTTCAGGATTGCCTCGAGCGAGACAGGCTCAGGAGCCACGTAGATGATCGCCTCAATTAAGGCCTTTAGTGTTTCGTCATTGAGCATGTATTCTGGCTTTCGCCCGTAGTCAGTGCCTAGTGCCTAGTGCCTAGTGCTTAGTGGTTGGCTGTTCCCCTCGACCGACGGCGCGAACCCCCCCCACCACGGACGATGGGCTGCGGACAACGGATCACACGTCACTAGTCACGCGCCTGTATCCACGTGCGACGGACCACCAACCACTAGCCACTAACCACTAGGCACTAGCCACTAGCCACTAGCCACTGACCACGGCCCGCTAATGAAAATTCTCCTCCAACCCCGTCTGAAGCGCCGCGGCGTTCGTCGCGGAGAGGATCTCTTCAAACCGCTTGCTTTTCCAGACGGTGATGGGGCCAAACAGCTCCTTTTGGCGCAGCCGAATGGCCCGGACTCTCACCAATTCCAGCAGGGCCAGGAAGAGCGCAATGAGGGCCTCTCTCCACAGATAGCCCGCGATAAGTTCCTCCAGGGAAACGGGACCTGAGCTGGCGTGGAGCACCTGCTTGATGTGCTCGACCATCTGCGCCACCGTCATTCCTTCGCGCCGAATCTCCATCTGCGGACGCTTCTTGGCCCGTTCGAGTATCTCGCGGAAGGTTGAAATCAGGTCGAAGACGGATACGGCGAGGCCGGGCTCATCCTCGGCCTCCACGAATTCACCAATTCCCGGCTGCGACCACATCGCCTCCTCGACCAGCCGCTTGGACTGGAGCATCTGCGCCGCATTCTTGAACTGCTCGTGCTCCAGCAGCCGGTGCACAAGCTCTTGACGCGGGTCCTCCTCCTCTTCCAGCGGCGCGTTCGGATCGGGAGGCAAGAGCATCCTCGACTTGATGTGGATCAGGGTGGCGGCCATGAAAATGAACTCACCGGCCACATCGATGTTCAACTCTTCGAGCCAATGGAGGTATTCCAGGTATTGCTGGGTGATGCGGGCGATCGGAATATCGTAAATGTCGATTTGTTGCTTGCGAATGAGGTCGAGGAGCAAGTCCAGCGGCCCCTCGTAGACGGCAAGCTTGAATCGGGGTGGCGGCCCTCCGCCGTGCGTGAGACGCTTCGCAGCCGGCAGCGCCGGCGTTCCTTCCTCCGTCCCGCTCCGTGCGGTACGGGACTCCGCCGCAGCCCCCTCCTCGCCCGGGGCCGGCACAACCGCTCCGGCGTTTAGCTCGCCCTTGGCCGGATTGGCCGCCGGTTGGTCCGAGCCGGGTTTCGGGTCGCGAGAATCGTCACCCATCGAATAACGCCTCTGGAGTGCGGCAGCTTGCTGCCGCTTTTGCTCAGGCCAGCTTGCTGGCCGTGCACTGGAGCGCACCACTTGGAAAGGTGACGCGCGAGCAAGCTCGCGGGAGGAAAGCGGCAGCAAGCTGCCGCACTCCAGAGCGCGCTCACGTGGTGCTAAGTCAACTTCACGGCCGCTCTCACTTCCGCCATGGTGGCTTGGGCCACCTCGCGAGCTTTCTGTGTGCCGTCCTCGAGGATATCCCAGACCCTTAGGGGTGATTGCTCGTAAGTTTTTCTGCGCTCCTGGATGGGCGCGAGGCAATTGCTCAAATGACCGGCGGCAATTCTCTTGCATTCCACGCAGCCGATCTCCGCCGTCCGGCACTCCCGGTTGACCCGGTCAGCATCCTCTGGAATCGAAAAGATTTTGTGGAGATCGAACACCGGGCACACCTTGGGATTCCCCGGGTCCGCACGCCGCTTGCGAGCCGGGTCGGTCATGTAACCGGCGAGTTTCCTCGAAACCACCTCTCTCGAGTCGGTCAGGAAAATCGCGTTGCCGTAACTCTTCGACATCTTGCGCCCGTCCGTACCCGGCAGCCGGGCCGAGGAAGTGAGCAGCGCTTCAGGCACGGGGAAGATCTCCTGCATCTTGCCCAGACCTCGGTTGAGATAATGTGCTCTCAAGTCCAAGCTGGCCCGTCGAAAGGTGTCCTTGATTGCCCTGATTTTGTCCGTCGAGGCCAGCACGCCGGTTGCTACCGCTCCCAGACCAGTACCCGCCGCAAGCCTGTCCCAATAGGGGGCGTCCGGGGGGTATTCTTCCTCTCCCTTAAGGACGATCTCACCAAATGCCAGGTTGAACCGGCGAGCGACTTCGCGAGTGAACTCGACGTGCGGCACCTGATCTTCGCCCACCGGCACATAGTTCGCCTTGTACATCAGGATGTCGGCGGCCTGCAACAGCGGATAGCCCAAAAAGCCATACGTGTTGATGTCATGGTCACGGATATTCTCGAGTTGCTCTTTGTACGTCGGCACCCGCTCCAGCCAACTGAGTGGCGTCACCATGGAAAAGAGCAGGTGCAGTTCCGCATGTTCCGGCAGACGCGACTGAATGAAGAAAGTCGCCTTGTTGGGATCCAGCCCGCAGGCCAGCCAGTCGGTAACCATTTCCCAGGTGTCCCGGCGCAGGTCGAGGGTATCCTCGTAGCCGGTAGTTAGCATGTGCCAGTCGGCCACAAAGTGGTAGCTCTCATACTCATCTTGCAGTTTGACCCAATTCTGAAGCGCGCCCACCAGGTTGCCCAAGTGTAGTTTGCCGGTGGGACGCATGCCGCTCAAAATCCGAGGACGTCGGTCGGTTCCTTGGCTCAATGAATTGACCTTTTTGTTTCTAAATTGAAGATCGCGCCCTGCGCACACACCCCTTCCGCGCAAGCTGCGCTATTCGCTATCCTAGCACAGGTGCGGCGAAACGCGTGGAAGTATCAAACTAGTGCCGCAGCCTGCTATAATTCTTTCTTCTCTGGTTAGCGAAGTTCCCGCATGTGGATTCCCGCTTGCGCGGGAATGACACTGCCCTCGGGTTCAGAGTGGCTGCGATCTTTCGATCGGTGAAATCCGAGGGAATGTCACCCCCGCGAAAGCGGGGGTCCAATTTCGAGGGGCGGGGAGTGGGAGGTGCCAGTGAGCAGAATCAAGATCGTTCTCGCATTTGGACTGGGGCTGTTCCTTCTCTGGAGCGCTTGTAGAGGTGGCGAGCTGCCCGCGGCGAAGATCAAGGTGGGAGAGAAGATGGCGGATTTCACGCTTCCGGATGTGAACGGCAAGCCGCACCAACTGTATGAATTCGAGGGAAAGAAGGCCGTGGCGGTCATCTTCATCGCCACCCGCTGCCCTTACTCCAATTCCTTCAATCACGTGATGGCCGACCTGGCGCATGAATACGAGAGTCGTGGCGTGGCCTTCATCGGAATCAATGCCAACAAGACCGAACCAGTTTCCGAGGTGGCCGAGCACGCTCGCACCCATGGCCTCGACTTCCTCATCCTCAAAGATGAGGGGAACCAAGTTGCCGACCAACTGGGCGCCTCCGTAACACCCGAAGTATTCTTGCTGGATAGTACCTGGACGCTGCGTTACCACGGGGCGCTGGGAAACAGTCACCAGCCCACTAACAATCCCGATAAGACCAATGGCGATGAAGTCCGCCCGGCACTGGACGCCGTTTTAGCCGGGAAAGCCGCCAGCGTGACGGAGACAAAGGCGTTTGGCTGCTCCATCAAACGCGTCAAAGCGGGTTAACGGGATGCTGCGATGAGCGGAAAGAGCATAGCGTCCGGGATCTCTCAAGGGTCACCCAATGCTCGTCATTCCCGCGTAAGCGGGAATCCAGTTTGTCAGGGAGCGACGTGGACCCCCGCTTGCGCGGGGGTGACAACAATTCTCGTCCTCTCTTGCTGCTTGGCCGCTCTGCTCCTCTCCGTGGGGTGTTCGCACTCGGTAGCTCCACCCGAACCGCCACCGCCCCAGGGAATTGTCGCTCTGGATGAAACCGGATGGGAGAGGGTGCGGGCTCAGCAGCGCGGCCGGGTTCTGCTGGTCAATTTCTGGGCAACTTGGTGCGATCCCTGCCGTGAGGAATTTCCTGACCTGGTTCGCCTCCACAATACCTACCGCAGCCACGGGCTGTCTGTGGTGGCGATCTCCATGGATGAGCCGGAATCTCGACCCGCCATCGAACAGTTCTTGAAATCGCAAGGAGCGAACTTCGGAAGCTATCGGCAGCAATTCAAGGATTTTGAGGCGCTCGTGAATTCCATCAATCCACGTTGGGGGGGCGGCATTCCAGCCAGCTTTCTTTACGACTGTGAGGGACACCTGGTTGAAAGCTGGGAGGGTGCGACGACGTACGAGGAGTTTGAAAGCGCGCTCAAGCCGCTGCTGCGGTGAAGGGCAGTCGAGGAGTCGAGAAGTCGAAGAGTTGAAAAGTCGAAAAGTTGAAGAGTCGAAAAGTTGAAGAGTCGAAAGGTCGAAAAGTCGGGAAGGTGAGATTCAAGAGCTAAAGAGTGAAAGACGCCGCTGCTTCCGTGAAGAGTCGAGGAGTCGAGAAGTCGAGGAGTTGAGGAGTCGAGGAGGATTATCGTAAGTCCCTGGATCCCAGAGCGAGATTCCTCCCCTTCGCACCGCTCAGGGGCGGAATGACAGGCGTGTTTTTGACCTTCAACTCTCGACTCTTGAACTTTTCGACTCTTCAACTCTTCGACTTTCGACTCTTGACTCTCGACTAGGAGGGTTTTCCGATGAGTTCTAAGGTTATCCGTTCTCTTCCACTCCTGCTTGTCGCCTGCCTGGCTTTCGCGGTCGCAGCGTTTGCCCAGACGGGGAACGAGCCCTGGAAAGCGCAGGGGATTATCAATACATCCGCAAGTCCCAAGGCAAAGTTACATTCGGTGCCCATTCGCGCCGTAACCATGGGCAACGGATTCTGGTCGGAGCGGATGCGGACGAATGTGGAAGAGAGCATCCCCACCTTGCTTGCACTCCTCGAGGAACACGGTGTGGTGGACAACTTCCGGCGACTTTCGGGGCGCAAGAACGAAGGCCGCAAGGGACCGCTTTACACCGACTCCGATCTCTACAAGTGGATGGAAGCGGTCGCCTTCGTGCTGCAATCGGGTGACCACCCGCAACTTCGCGAAACCCTGGATAAGCTCATTGACGATGTGCTGGCCGCCCAGGAACCCTCGGGATATCTGGACACTTACTACGTGGGGGAACGCGCCAAGCTGCGGTTTTCCGAGATGTACCGCAGCCACGAGTTGTACTGCCTGGGCCATCTTTTGCAGGCCGCCATCGCCTATTACCGCGCCACGGGGGACAGGAAACTCCTGGATGGCGGGATCAAGTATGCCGACTATGTTTTGCGGACCTTTGGACCCGAAAAGAAACCCGCAGTGACCGGACATCCGGAATTTGAAATGGCGCTGGTGGAGCTTTACCGCACCACCGGCGACAAGCGCTACCTGGATTTTGTCAACTATTTGTTCACCGGCGAGAAACTGCGCCTGCAACTCACCGACGAGCAGGTGACGTACCTGTTCAGCGGGATACCTTTCACTTCGCGAATTGAACTTGTAGGGCATGCGGTGCGGGCTCTTTACGCCTGTAGCGGGGCGACGGACTACTACCTCGAGACCGGCGATGCCGAATATCGTGAGACCCTCGACCGGCTATGGAAAGATCTGGTCGAACGGAAGATGTACATCACGGGCGGAGTCGGATCGTATGCGCAGGGGGAATCGGTGGGCGCGGCCTATGACCTCCCGAACCAGCGCGCCTATGCCGAAAGCTGTGCGGCCATTGCCAACTTGATGTGGAATTGGCGGATGCTGGCGGCCAGCGCCCAGGCCCCCTACACCGATGTCATGGAAAAGGCGCTTTACAACGGAATCAACTCCGGCATGTCGCTTTCCGGGACGCTCTATTGCTATCGCAATCCGCTGGAGTCCCGAGGCGACGAAGCCATTCGCCAGCCCTGGTACGATACCACCTGCTGCCCCCCGAACCTCGAGCGGACTTTTGCCTCGATTCCCGGCTATCTCTACTCCACCAGCCCCTCCGGCGTGTACGTTCATCTCTACCACTCTTCCACGCTCGACTGGCATTTGGAGGACGGCACAAGGCTCAAGCTCGTCCAGCAAACGAAATACCCCTGGGACGGTGACATCAGCCTGAAAATCAGCCCGACCAAGGCGGCAACGTTCACGCTCTATCTGCGAATCCCGGACTGGTCGAGCAAGGCCACGGTTACGCTTGAGGGCAAGCCCGCTCCCGGAAAGCCAAAAGCGGGCGAGTATTTTGCTATTCATCGGGAGTGGAACGGCGAAACCACCGTGCGCTTGCAGTTGGATATGACCCCGCACCTGGTGGCTGCCAATCCCCTCGTCCGTGAGGATTATGGAAGAGTTGCCGTGCAGCGCGGCCCCCTGCTCTATTGTCTCGAGCAGGTGGACCAGGAGGAGCGCGGATCTATTTTCGATTTTGCGTTGTCGGCGAGCGCTGGCCCGAGCTCGGGGTTTACCTCGGAGTTTCGCCCCGACGTCCTTGGGGGAATCGTGATGCTGAAGCACCAAGGCATGGCCACGCCCAAGCCGCTTTCCGAAGAACCGCTGTACGGCGCCATCGAGAGGATACCGCGAAGCGAAGGGAAGGAGGTTGACCTCACCTTTATCCCCTATTACGCTTGGGCCAATCGACTCCCAGGCGCCATGGAGGTTTGGATTCCCTTTCAGAAAGCTAAATAAACCGGATTCTCGAGAATCTGTTTGAGTGTCTGAAGGAACTTCGCGCCGGTGGCGCCATCCACCACACGATGATCGCAGGAGAGCGTCATGCGGCAGCGGAGGCCTACTTCGACCTGGCCCTTCACCACCACAGGTTTCTCGGTTACCGCGCCTACGGCGAGGATGGCGCCCTCCGGCGGGTTGATCACCGCCGAAAACTCTTCAATTCCCATCATGCCGAGGTTGGAGACGGAAAACGTGGCCCCAGTGTACTCGTCCGGGTTGAGCTTGCGGCTGCGCGCCCGAGCGATAAGCTCCTTTGCTTCCCGCGAGATGTCCTTGAGGCTCTTGCCCTCGCAATTGCGAATTACCGGCGTGATCAGTCCGCCGTCCTCCAACGCTACGGCAACGCCCAGATGAATGCGGCGGTAGTAGCGGATCGCCTCGCCCTGAAAGGACGCATTGGCTTGCGGATGCAACTGGAGCGCGGCGGCGCAGGCTTTGAGGATGATATCGTTGTAAGAAAGGCTTAACTCCGGGTTCAAAGCCTTCGCAGAGTCCCGCAACTCTTTCGCGCGGCCCATGTCCACTTCGATGGTCAGGTAGAAGTGCGGCACTGGAGCTTTACTCTGCACGAGACGGGTGGCGATGACCTTGCGCATCGAGCTCAGGGGTTCGTCGTAGAACTCCGGACCGGTGGGGGCGGGCGCCGGCCGCCTGGGCAATGTAGGCCCCGGAGCGGGTGGTTGGGCGCCAGCGCTGCCAGCCTCAGGGGCAGGCGCCCTCCAGGCCCCCACTGCCAGGGCTGCGGCGCGTTCCACATCCTGGCGCACAATCCTCCCCGCCGGGCCCGAGCCGGCAAGACGATTCAGATCAACGCCCATTTCCTGAGCCATTCTCCGGGCGAGCGGAGAGGCCAAAACACGACCGCCAGGGGCGGGTTCGTGAGCGGAAGGTGTGGCGCCGCCCTTTAGAGCCTGCCCTGATCCCGCAGTCGCGGGAGAAGGGGTGGCCTGTACCGGTCCGGCATGCGGGACGGGCGCTACTTCGGCCCCCGGCGAGGCACTGGCCTGGGGGTGCTCAGGCGCGGCCGGCCCGGGGGTTGGAGCCGGGACAACGCTCCCGCCAGGGAGTTGCGCGCCCGCCGCGCCTGCGCCTTTGAGCAGCGAGGAAATATCCTCCTCCGGCTTGGCAATAAGCGCCAGCAACTCTCCCACGGGGACCACTTTACCCGCCTGAACAAACACCTTGCGCAGGACCCCGCTGCCCATCGCCTCGACTTCCATGTCTACCTTGTCAGTCTCAATCTCGACCACCGTTTCGCCGGTCGAGACTTGGTCCCCTTCCTTCTTGGCCCATTTCAGGACCTTACCCTCTACCATCGTATCGCTGCCTTTCGGCATCAGCACCTTGACCATGGTTATTCCCCATCCACGGGTTGCATGTAGGGGTAGGGCTTGCCCTACCCCGAGGGGACGGCAAGCCGTCCCCCTACGTCCGGTAAAGCACCTTGTTCGCCGCCTCTATCACCTGCTGTTTGTCTGGAAAGGCCAAGTGCTCCAGATTCTTCGCGTAAGGTGTGGGCACATCGGCGCCGGTTACCCTCAAGATCGGCGCATCGAGGTAATCGAAAGCACGGGACTGAAGGGTATCCACGATCTGCGCGCCCACCCCGCAGAACGGCCACCCCTCTTCCACAATCACCGCCCGGTTCGTCTTCTTCACCGACTGCACCAGCGTCTCGGTGTCGAGCGGGCGGAGCGTTCTGGGATCAATCACTTCAGCCTCTATACCTTCCTTCTCCAGCTCGGCGGCAGCCTCGAGTGCTACGAAGACCATCTTGGAATGAGCGATCAGGGTCACGTCTTTGCCCCGGCGTTTGATGTCGGCGACTCCCAAGGGAATCAGAAACTCACCCTCGGGAACCTCGCCGCGCGTTCCGTAAAGCACCTCGGACTCAATAAAGATCACAGGATTGCCGTCACGAATGGACGTCTTCAGCAGCCCTTTGGCATCCGCAGGTGTCGAAGGCATCACCACCTTCAACCCCGGCACGTGGCAAAACCATGACTCGAGCGCCTGCGAATGTTGCGCGGCAAGCTGGTGCGCCGCCCCGCCCGGGCCTCGAATCACCACGGGGATAGGGAATTGACCGCCGGACATGTAGAGCATCTTGGCCGCCCCGTTGACAATCTGGTCCAGCGCCAGAAGGGAAAAGTTGAACGTCATCATCTCCACGATGGGCCGCAGCCCTACCATGGCGGCGCCAATCCCCAGACCCGTAAAACCCAGCTCCGTGATGGGCGTGTCCAGCACGCGCATCGGCCCGAATTCTTCCAGCATCCCTTTGCTGACTTTATAGGCCCCCTGGTAGAAGCCGACCTCTTCACCCATCAGAACGATCGTCTCATCCCGCCTCATCTCTTCACGCATGGCCTGATTCAACGCTTCACGGTAAGTTAAAATCGACATGCAAAGTCCTTTCCGAGGAGACAGGTGTCAGAAGCAAGAATCAAGAAGCAAGAATCAGGAATAAAGACCCTGTGCCCTGCTTCCGAAACGGCGAATCGGCAGACCTCCCGCGGTACATGCGCAGGTGGATTACTGCGATTGCACCTCTGACTTGGTTTGCTTCTGGCCTTCTTGCTTTTTTCTTCTTGCTTCTTGCTTCTTGCTCCTTGCTTCTTGATTCTTGCTACTTTCTTCTTGCTTCTTGCTTCTTGATTCTTGCTCCTTGCTTCTGCCTGTTCTGTCATCCTACGTATATATCCGTAAAAAGCTCCTGCGGTTCCGGCTCGGGGCTGCGTTCAGCGAAAGCTACGGCTTCCTCCACCGTATCGCGAATCTTCTGGTCCAGCTCTTCCAGAAACTCCGAGTCGATTACGCCGATCGTTTCCAGCGCGCCGGTCAGATTCTTGATCGGGTCGTGGCGACGTTGCGCTTCGACTTCCGACTTGGTGCGGTAGTGGCCGTGCGCGGGATCGGACATCGAATGGCCCATGAAGCGATAAGTGCGGGCTTCGATGAGGGTGGGGGCGCTCACCTTCCGGGCTCGCTCGACAGCCTCTTTGAGCACATCTCGAACCGCCAGAACGTCCATCCCGTCCACCCAGGTGCGCGCCATGTTGTACGCACAGGCCTTCTGCGAAAGGTCGTAAAGAGAGGAAGCGCGCTCGATCGGGGTGCCCATCCCAAAGCGGTTGTTCTCACAGATGAACACCACCGGCAGCTTCCACAGCGCCGCGAGGTTCAGCGACTCATGGAAGGATCCGATATTGACCGCCGCTTCGCCGAAAAAGCTCAGGGTGACGCGCGACTGTTTAAGGTACTTGGAGGCAAAAGCCGCACCCACGGCCAGCGGGATCTGGCCTCCCACGATGGCATGGCCCCCCAGAAAGCTGTGGCGTTTGTCAAAAAGGTGCATCGATCCGCCTTTGCCCTTCGAAACGCCACTCTGCTTCCCACACAACTCCGCCATCACCTCGCCCGGGTCCATTCCCCTCACCAGGGCGTGCCCGTGCTCGCGGTAGGAGGTCAGAATGTAGTCCTCAGGTTCGAGGACCGAAATCGCTCCCACCGCCACTGCCTCCTGGCCGATGTATAAGTGGCAGAATCCGCCGATCTTTCCCAAGGTGTAAAGTTCCGCCGCCTTCTCTTCGAAGCGGCGAATCAGGAGCATTTGCTCGAGCAGGGTTTTTAACAGCGCAGCGTCTTCTCGCCGCGCACGTTCTTCCAGGGTCTGGGACTGGTCCGGTCCACAGAAAAGCTCGGTCAGATTCGCAGTGTTCGATCCCACATCCGACGGTTGCATCTAAGCCCTCCCACTGAATGCCACATTGCCCTTGCACCGCCGGAGTCACCGGCGCTTGCACGACATCTCCTTCTATCTTATCTGGATTTTGGAAATTCGAAAATCGAAAATGGAAAAACGAAAAGCGAAAAAAATCGAAAAGCGAAAAGCGAAAAGCGAAAATGGAAAGTCGTGGCCTTGCTTGCTGAGGTGCATTTTCCATTCTCCGTTTACCAGTTTCCATTTTCAGGTCCCCAGTTTCAAGTTTCCAGCCTCAGTCCCCACAGGTTGGGGTGCCGATTTTCGCTTTTCGATTTTCCGCCTTGTGCAATTTTTGCCATGTTTTTCGCTATGAATGACGTTTTTTGCCTGCGAAATACAGTCGGTTTTTAGCCCCAACTTGAGCTAACTCCTTTCTTTTCAAAAGGATCTTGGGTTTTGTTTCGCCTAACAGGAAGGGCACCTGAATTGCTCGTACTTATATGCTTCAAAAGTGTTTGTTGCAGCGGAGGGAAGGATTTCTGATCAGTACTGTCCCAATGTTGAATTCGGAAATCCATGTAAGTGCAAGTACGGCTGTGAGTTACGTGTGAAAATGAGCAAAATCGATTTGAATTCGGATGTACCATTCGGCCATCTTGAGAGCTGGC